>OFGE01000041.1_pt1 | contig 131218 bp, 108 predicted proteins | sample 1521681 | NCBI WGS metagenome assembly OFGE01 (sample SAMEA3504093, study PRJEB24116) | mouse gut metagenome | biome: mouse gut; feature: mouse-associated habitat; material: faeces | place: Denmark | collected 2011 | reverse complement strand
CCTTCTCCCATCCAGACTATACTGTCGGTTTTGGATTCTCACCAAATCATGCCTTGTGGCTCACGGACTTGCCTTCTACGAGGTATCACCGTCGGTCGGGAATACCGTTCCTCGCTCTTTTTAAGAAAGAAACGGGCACCCTGCCCTGAAGATCGTTATTTTATTTCAAGCTCTATTCTACTCTTTCAACAAGCTTCTGTCAACTATGCTTTCTTGTTGTTACAAAATCAAATACAACATCAGATATTCCTTTTAACAATTTTGCTGTTCCAACCGTTACAGCTTCATCGTAAGCTGGATCCGCTTCTTCTTAAGATCCACGCTCAAAACCTTTACTTCCACAATATCCCCCACGCTGACCGCCTCCAAAGGATGCTTGATGTAGCGCTCCGTGATCTGGGAAATATGTACCAGGCCGTCCTGATGAACGCCGATATCCACAAACGCCCCAAAATCAATGACATTTCTCACGGTTCCTTTTAAAATCATTCCTGGCGTCAAATCTTTCATCTCCAGCACATCCGTGCGCAGGATGGGCTTTGGCATCTCATCTCTGGGATCTCTCGCCGGCTTTTCCAGCTCTTTGACAATGTCCTGCAGGGTCATTTCCCCCACTTCAAGCTCTGCGGCAAGTTTCTTATAATCCGAGATTTTCCTAGAAATTCCAGACAGCTTGCCATTGCGGATATCTTCTAGCACAAATCCCAGCTTATCTAGCAGCTTTCTTGCAGCTTCATAGCTCTCTGGGTGGACGCTGGTGCCATCCAGAGGGTTCTTGCCATCGCTGATTCGCATAAATCCAGCACACTGCTCGTAAGCTTTCGGTCCCAATTTTGCCACTTTCAAAAGCTGAGACCGTGTCAGGAATCTGCCGTTTTCCTCCCGGTATGTCACAATATTCTTGGCAACTATCTTGCTGATTCCAGAAATATATTCCAGCAAAGACGCTGACGCAGTATTTAAATCCACGCCCACTTTATTGACGCAATCCTCCACCACTCCGTTTAAGGCGCCACTTAATTTCTTCTGGTTCATGTCATGCTGGTATTGTCCGACGCCGATGGATTTCGGGTCGATCTTCACAAGCTCGGCAAGCGGATCCTGGAGCCTCCTGGCGATAGATGCCGCGCTGCGCTGCCCCACGTCAAAATTGGGAAACTCTTCCGTGGCAAGCTTGCTGGCAGAATAAACCGAAGCTCCCGCCTCATTGACAATGATATACTGCACTGGCTTTGGCAATTCCTTTAGCAGCTCTACAATCACCATTTCCGATTCCCGGGACGCCGTTCCGTTCCCCACGGAAATCAAGGAAACGTCATACTTGTCGATCAGTTTTTTAAGAACGGCTTTGGATTGTTCTACTTTGTTCTGCGGTGCCGTCGGATAAATCACCGTAGTGTCTAACACCTTTCCGGTAGCATCCACCACCGCAAGCTTGCATCCGGTACGGAACGCCGGATCCCAGCCCAGCACTACATGTCCTGCAATCGGCGGCTGCATCAATAGCTGTTCCAAATTCTTGCCAAATACCCGAATCGCTCCATCCTCCGCCCGTTCGGTCAGCTCATTGCGGATCTCCCGTTCGATCGCAGGCGCAATCAAGCGCTTATAGCTATCCTCGACTACTGCTTTCAAAGTATTCGTGGTATTAGGATTGTCCCTTACGATGGTCTTTTTCTCCAAATACTGCAAAATCTGATCTGCGGGGGCTTCCACTTTCACAGTGAGAACTTTTTCTGACTCTCCCCGGTTCAGTGCAAGGATTCTGTGACCTGCGAGCTTTGCAAGTCCTTCCTCAAAATCATAGTACATCTCATAAACGGATTCTGCCTCTTGATCCTTTGCCACTGACACGATCTTGCCAGCCCGCATCGTGAGCTTACGAATATAATTGCGGTAAGACGCCTCGTCTGAAATCCTCTCTGCCAGGATATCCATGGCCCCTGCAATCGCTTCCTGCACAGTATGTACTTCTTTTTCTGAATTTAAGAAACTCTCCGCTTCCTGTTCTAATGGCTTGTCCGTCATTTGCAAAAAGATCACGTTCGCTAATGGCTCTAATCCCTTTTCCTTGGCAATGGTAGCGCGAGTGCGTCGCTTGGGGCGGTAAGGACGGTACAAATCCTCTACAGCGACAAGCGTCTCCGCCGCCTGAAGCCGCTGTCTTAATTCCTCCGTCATTTTGCCCTGTTCCTCGATGCTTGCAATCACCTGCTCTTTCTTCTCTTCCAGGTTCCTTAGATAGGTCAAACGCTCATAAAGATTGCGAAGCACCTCGTCATTCAAAGCTCCCGTCGCTTCCTTTCGGTATCTGGATATAAACGGAATCGTATTTCCCTCGTCTATTAACTGTACCGCTGCCTTGGCCTGTGTTTCCCGAATATTCAGCTCTTCCGCCAGTTTTGCAATAATGTCCATGATTTCCTCCATTCTGTAGGCTTTTCAGCACAAACAGGTAGTTTGTGAAAGAATTATCAAATGCTTTCACTCTTTCCTCCATTCTCTGCGCTTTTCAGCACAAACAGGTAGTTTGTGAAAGAGCTGACGAATACTTTCACCCTTACTATCCCCTTATGCCTCTTGACGCTTTGCCATCCATTATATCCGATTGTTTTTCTTCTTTCAAGAAAGATTAAAATAAATCTCTTACCCCAAAAATAATTTGTGTTTTCTTCCCATGCATGATAAAATAAATAGAATACAGACAAAAATAACAAGGAGGGATTCACATGGATTATCATAACATGGACACATCTTACATAGACAAACGTTCGCAAAGCATGGCGATCGCTTCTTTGGTCTTGGGAATTGCAGGGCTTGTGATGTCCTGCTGCATCTACCCAGCTATTATTTTCGGTTCCCTGGCAATCATCTTTGCCCTGTTGTCAAGAGGCGGAGAGATGACATTAAGCGGATATTCGAAAGCAGGACTTATCTTGGGCATTATCGGAATTGTCTGCGGCATTTTATTCTTGATCTACGGCATTTTGGTCTTATTCATCCAATTTGGCGGCATCGAGGGCTATATGCAGTTTATTGAGGATTTCATGAGGGAGATGGGAGGTACAGATTCCTATGATCCTTATGATCTTCACCAATATTATGACTTTTATAATTCTTACTAAAAACATTGCGCACAGCGGGTTTACTATAAACAGGGGGCTGTTGCACGAGCGTATTTTCCTGTTTAAAAGGTCTTGCCGCCCATGCGGCAAATACAGAATGCACAAAAATCACTCTGGAAAGCTAGCTTTCCAAGATGACTTTTGTGCATTTTGTTTGCATTGCTTTGCAATGGGAACCTTTTAAACAGGCAAATACGTTCGTGCGACAGCCCCCTGTTTTGCTTGATGCTATGAAAAAACAAACTCCGGCTTTTGATCCAGCTCCCCTATCACATCCAAATAAAAATTCACATTGGTCTGCATCATATATGGCATCACCCACAGCGTTCCAAGCCCGCAGGAAAGCATCCCCAAAAGACTCCATCCGAGAAAGCTCAGATAGATGTAAAACAGCTTTCCTTTACGCCCCCGCATCAATGTACCGCTCTCTTTTAAAGCATCCATAATTCCCATGTCACTGTGATCTACCAACAAGAAAAATACAAGCGCAAGATGAAACGTCACCACAAATGCAAGCGCAAGCCCGCCCAGAGAAAGAACCATGCCGATGACATGAGCCAGCATAAGCCCAGAAATTATGCCAACGCTCAAGCAAATCGTTCCCGGAAGCATACATAGAAACTCGATCCCAAATATAATCATGAAGCCAAAGATATAGCGGTCAGGCCTCTTTGCAAATTCTCCAAACATCATCCCAATCGATGCTTGCTGTTTTCTGGCAAAGCTCAGATAGATCCTTACAATGCCGCACTGCATGACGACAGATATTACGCAAAGAATCACCACCGCTAACATATAAGCGGCAAATTGAACCATTCCCTGCCCAGTAAACAGGAATAGTAAATAGAAAGGCATCAATACTGCCGATATTATGATCTGCGACAGCAGATTTACGCCAATGGCAAATCCCCAGTGCCCGTTTAATTGTTCCCTTGATAACCGTTTCAGTTCTGCTGATGTTCGTCCCATACTTAATAACGCTCCACTTCAAATTCTTCTAGCGGCTTTGCCGCATAATCTATGCTTTTTCCTCTGACGGCATTCGCCTGAAGCTGCCTTTGGTTCTTTTCATAAGGATTGGAAGGATACTTAATCTTAGTAGAAGTTGTTCCTCCAGATACATAGTTCTTCCCGCATTCTGGACAGACGGCTGTTTCAATCCGCACTGAGACAGACAATACCTCTCCGTCTTTCTTTGCCGCTTTCGCGTAGGCATTGGCAACATGCTCTCCCTCATGGGCACGCACACGGCTTGCCGCAGCTTCTGGCGAAATATGAGCAGCAGCTTTAAACGATACGTTCTCGTCGGAACCATCCTGATACTTTCTGTTCTCGCAAGTCTCACACTTTTCTCCCGGCTCTTTCCTGCGAAATCCTGTTTCCTTTGGCTCTTCTGCTTCTTCTGCCCCAGTCACAGTCCTTTGCCGTTTGTCCCCTTCTGTTGCGCCGAATACGATTCTTCCAGACCGCCCTGGCTCTTTCCTGTCAGATACGGCGCTTCCCGTCTCCTCTGGCTCCTTGCCGCTCGTCGGTTTTGTTATTTCTGAATTGCGATACTCCCTTGCCAAATCACCGTAAGCAGAATCCATCCCTATCGTAAAACCTGCCATGCCGACACCTCTTTCCTTTAGGCTTAATGCCTGAAATCTTTTTTGATGTTTAATACTCTTCCTGTTTTGGCATGAATCTTTATCTCATACTCAAATTCCCCTGATACCAGTTGCGCCTTATATACTGGCAAGCCATGGTCCTTGTCAATTTCCACCTTGACAGCCTCGCCTCCTGGCACTTTGGAAAGAGCGATCTTTTTCGCTTTCTTCCAGCCAATATAATTGCGGTTATCATTCTTCTTTGGAAGTTTCAATTCCCATCCGTATTTTAACAACTTCTTTGTCCTAGCATGATATTCCAGGGAATATCTCTTATCTCCTTTCAGCAGCTTCACCTTATATTTGTATATTCCATCATCGTACTTCTTGACAATGTTGCTGACGGTTCCTCCTGACACTTCCTTCAACGCCAGCTTACGGCACGCTTGTTTGCCAATCACCGGGCTGCGGCTGGTCCTGTTTATCCTCAGCTCTTGCCAGTCATAAGAGAGAAGCTTTCCATCCGATGCGCGGTAAGTAAGCTCATATTCTTTGGTCTCTTTCCATAAACGGACGTCATAGATAAGAATGCCGTTTTCGTAATCTTTGCCAACTTCAATGACGGTACCCTTTTTTACTTTCTGGCGGGACAGTGTTTCTGCCTGCCGGATACTGGTAATTTTTTTTGCATATACCGGATTAGAAGAAACACATAAGCCAAGAAATACAAAACACAACATGACAAAAAACATGATTGCTTTTTTTTGTTTATTCATAATGATCCCTCCATTCACAACGCTGCATATACCGCGCGCTTACGATGCCGCAGCCCTTTTGCCCATCACTTCTGACTCATATTCTAAACGGTATCATTATTAATTTTCACGCCCCTTTTGGCTATTCTTGAACGCTGAAAATAAAAGCTTCTGAACAATTATGTTGTTTTTTCATTTTACCACAGATTTTTTATTTTGACAAATAAGAAAATTACCATTATACTATATTTTATTGCATTGGCAATATACTAGCCACTTGAGTTTGCGCGTTTTGTAATTTTATAACATCAAAAGGGGGACTGTCGCACTAACATAAATTACAAAATGCGGAAACTCAAAACTGATCATTTGGCAATTCAAACACAATGGGGGAACCTATTATGCGACAACGTGACAAAGAAGAAACTGCGCTATTTTATATTGGCTGGTCCCTGGTATTTTTCGCCGCTGTCATCGGGCTAATGTACCAGCTTTTTCCATTGCCTTTTTCCAAACTACTGCTCCCCTGCCTGGTAAACAGCACCTTTGGAATATACTGCCCTGGCTGTGGCGGCACAAGGGCCTTGTCAGCGCTGCTCCATGGCAAGCTGACCACCTCCTTTATCTGCCATCCTCTGGTGCCTTATGCTGCCGTCGTCGGCGGCTGGTTCCTGATAAGCCAGACAGTGGAGCGGCTTTCCAAACACCGTGTCGAAATCGCAATGAAATACCAAGACGGCTATATTTGGGCGGCCCTTATCATCGTGACTGTTAATTTCTTACTAAAAAACCTGCTGCTAGTCTTATGGGATATCGATCTTTTAAGTTCCGTCACCCTTTGATAATCCCTATTAGGATACAGTCATCACTGATCTCTCTTTGTATATATCATTAATCTTTCTGCAACTTTGCCTCACGCAATGACCCGCAGCTTAAAAATCCACCGGATGTTGGAATCGTCTTTGTTTGAGCCAATTCCCCTGTCATATCCATATGTCAGATAAACATCCCCGTTCTTTTGCTGCAGAATATAGTAAAATACCTGATCTCCTTCCTCTCCAGAAGCCACCTGCCAGGCTCGCTCATTTTCCGTTCTCAGCAAGGCGCAAAGATCTTCTATGATGTTTACCCCTATCTGATTTTCGATATATTGGTCAAAATTCTCATCGGTCAGCTCTGTCAAAACAGCAGTTCCCCGAACGCCCCATGGACCGAATGCCATTGCTGTTTGCGACGATTGTCCCTCTGTCTCTATCAGCTCTCCCTCTTTTGTAATCTCATAGGCCGGCTCCGTCCCCGGTACCAGTAGATAGGAATACTGGGGCGCTCCGTAGAGTGTTTCTTCCACCAGATAGCTATGACCAAACACCTCTGTTTCTGATCTGGGGTTTGTTAGAAAACATGTTGCGATAAACACACAACACAAGACAGAAACAACAATTGTCCAAAATGCTGGCCGCTTATCGTTCAGCACATTTTCAATTCTCTTCTTGACGTTCGCCTCTCCAAATGCAAGTGGATGAACGGTCGCCCTGGCGGGACGGGCGCTGCATTCCAACAGAGCTTGCGCATACGCTCTCCTGCTGCCAAGATCGTAGCCACGAATTACCCGCTCGTCACACGCAAGCTCCAAATCCCGGCAAAACGCCCCATATGCCACCCAGCAAAGAGGATGAAACCAGTAAGCCGCCAATATCATGTACCCCATGAGCTTCCATAAATGGTCATGTCTTGCCAAATGTGCCTTTTCATGGGCAATCACATACGCCCTCTGCCACCCCTCCATGTAAGAGGGCAGAAATATCCTGGGACGTATCACACCCAAGAGAAAAGGCGTGTCTATCCGGTCACAGAGATACAGGTTTTCTTTCCATTGCACAGATTCTTGGACTCTGCGGTTGAGCTTCCAATAACTAACTATGGCATATGCCAACATCGACAAGCTCCCAGCCATCCATAGCACAGAGAGCAGAAAGATCCAGATCTGAAGCGGATTGACGCTTGCAACATCCTGAGGCGCAAAAGATTTAGAAAGCATGGGATTGACTGCCTGATTCAGCGCCGATATGCCGCTGTGTATCTCTGGCTGTTTCTGATAAACGATATCCGGCCGAATCGTCTCGGCGCTGGGAATCAGGCTTAACACAGTCTCTATCAGCCAGGGACAGGTCAGCCGGAACCCGACAAATCCCCAAAATATGCAGCGTATGTACTTTGGCATGTTTTTTATCACGGCTCTTAAAATCAACACCATCAGAATCAGCCAGCCCGCAGCGATCCCCCTGTTGCATACTTGAATAAAAAGCCCTTCCATATGTCGTCTCCTCCTTTTTCGCACAGCACCGCAAATTCTTGTTGCTTATTTTTCATAAGAATCTATCATCCTGCGGATTTCTTCTACTTCCTGAGCTGTCAGTTTTTTGCGCTCAGTAAAAGCCGCTAGAAATGCTGGAAGCGAGCCTTGAAACGTTTCCTCCACAAACTTCTCGCTTTGCAGAGAATAAAACTCCTTGCGGGAAATCAGAGAGATCACGGTTCCATTTATGTTTTGAAAAATCCCTCTTTCACTAAGCCTTTTTAGCACGGTGTAAGTCGTCGTCCTCTTCCAGCAAAATTCTTTCTCACCAATCTTGATCAATTCCGAGGTGGCAATAGGCTCCCGCTGCCAAATCAGATCTGCAAACCGAGATTCAATCACGCCCATTTTCATTTCTTTCATTTTGATCCCCTTCCTGTCTACATTTAGTAGACAACTTTAGTCTACCATTTATAGACACATTTGTCAACGGTTGGATATTTAACCACCGCAGTAATACTCCCCCTATGTCTCTCGTTTCAGACAAAAAAAAGAAGCTGCCGCTTGATTTTCCAATCTTAAAAGCAACAGCCCCTCGTCTTTTTCCATTTTAAGTTCTAATCAGATAATCAATCATCTCGCAGCCTCTGGCAACACGGTTTCCGGACTCTGCCGCCTGCTTTTCATTATAGTTCCAACTATGATTCTCAATCCTGGCACTATCGTAAAGCAAGTAAGGCACATCATCCCCAGTGTGCGTCCGCAGACTGACCGGCGTGGGATGGTCGGGCATCACCAACATGCGAAACTCTGCCCCTGCCTGTTCCAGCCCAGCCTTGATGGGACCAATCACACACTCATCCAGATACTGGATCGCCTGCACTTTCTTCTCCACGCTGCCTTGATGGCCCATCTCATCTGGAGCCTCCACATGGACATAGACAAAGTCATAATCATCCTTTGTCAAGATATCCACTGCCGCCTGCGCCTTGCCCTTGTAATTGGTGTGCAAGCCGCCGTTAGCGCCTTCCACAATGATGTTCTTCATGGAAGCGCCGACCGCAATTCCTTTCAGCAGATCCACCGCCGAGACCATGGCGCCCTTTTTGCCGGTCTTCTCCTCGAACGAGGATAACTCCGGCCTGGTGCCTGCTCCCCAAAACCAGCAGGAATTAGCAGGATTCAATCCCTGTCTCTTGCGCTCTATATTAATGGGATGATTTACAAGGACTGCATAGCTTTTCTTCATCATCTCCAATAGCGCCGCATCCTTGGGCAAATGCTGATAGATTGTCTGCCCCAGCACGTCATGTGGCGGCGTCAAATCAATCACTTGCCCCTGATCCCAAATCAATAGATGACGGTAGCTTGTGCCAACATAAAACTTATAAATATCTGTCTCCAGTTCTTTCCTCACTGCCTCCAGCAAGACAGCGGCATCTTCTGTAGAAATTTCTCCAGAACTGTGATCTAATATCTTCTTGTCTTGGTAATTTTCTTCCTCCTCGGAAAGTGTCACGAGATTGCAGCGCAAAGAAACGTCTGTCGGCTTCATATCGACGCCAATGCTCAACGCTTCCAAAGGAGAACGCCCAGAATAGTAAGCTTTGGGATCATATCCCAATACAGACAAATTCGCCGTGTCGCTCCCCGGCGACATTCCGTCAGGAATGGTATGCACCATTCCAATCTCCCCGGCTGCTGCAAGCTGGTCCATATTCGGCGTCTTTGCATATTCCAACGGAGTCATACCCTCTAATTCTTCCAGCGGACGGTCTGCCATGCCGTCCCCCAACACGATCACATATTTCAAAATTCAAATACCACCTTTCTCAAAAAGAACCCCGCAGAAGCGAGATTCCTTTTTTGTGCTCTGCACAATTATATTCTAAGCTTATAAGCTGGCTGGTCACACGACGCGGATTCTCTGGATCACCTCAAGCTTTGCAGCCCTTTGCTCAAACTGATCTTCCGTCAAAACTTCTGTCACAAATCCTGTTTCCCCGTCAATTCCTGGAACTTCCACAAATTCTACTTTGCCAAATACAGCTTCTGCCTGCTCTTGACTCTCGCGGATGCGCACAAAGAAACGACTCTCTGCCTTTCCTTTATTGACTAAGTCCATCTTCCCAGAGCTCCAGGAAATCAAGATATTTTTATGCAGATGCTTTGCAATGTCCACGATATCCGCAACCACTGCGCTCGCCGTTGGAAGCTTCCCTGCGCCGCTGCCGTAGAACATAGCGTCCCCGAGCACGTTTCCATGGACAAAAATGGCATTGAAGACGTCGTTGACACTGTACAATGGATGCTGCTGCGAGAGCATGAACGGCGCAACCATGGCGCAATAGCCTTGCTGCGTCTTTCTGCTGGTGGCAAGAAGCTTAATCACCTTTCCCATCGCCTTGGCATACTTGATGTCATCCGCCGTGATCTTGGTGATTCCTTCTGTATAAATATCTTCAAAATCCACTTGCTGCCCACACACCAGCGACGTCAAAATGGCAATCTTCCTGCAAGCGTCATAGCCTTCCACATCTGCAGTGGGGTCTGCTTCCGCATATCCCCTGGACTGTGCGTCCTTCAACACATCGTCAAACTCCAGCCCTTCAAACGTCATTTTGCTGAGCATATAATTCGTAGTACCATTTAAGATGCCTGTTATCTCTTCAATCTCATCTGCTGTAAGGGAAGAATTCAATGGGCGGATAATGGGAATGCCTCCGCCCACGCTTGCCTCAAACAGGAAATTAATGCTCTGCTCTTTGGCAATGGCGATAAGCTCCGCACCATGCTTTGCCACTAACGCCTTGTTGGAAGTGGTCACGTTCTTCCCTGCAAGAAGCGCCCGTTTCACAAAGGTATACGCCGGCTCCACGCCGCCCATCGCCTCCACCACCACCTGGATCTCTGGGTCTTTCGCAATCACATCATAATCATGAATTACCTTGTCCTCCATAGGATCACCCGGAAAATCCCGAAGATCGAGAATATATTTTACTTGAATCTCATCGCCTGCACGTTTGGCAATGCTCTCACTGTTGGTATGCAATACTTCCACAACGCCGGAACCTATGGTTCCATAACCTAAAATTGCAATCTTAATCATAATGTCACTCCCTGGCTAATATTTTTAAATAATGGATCCCTTCCTGCTGCTCAATGTTTTCAACCATCTGAGACACATTTTTCGTATCTGGCAGCACATCCACGCTCAAAGTCAAAGATGCAATCCCGTTGACGGGAATGCTCTGGTGAATGGTGAGGATGTTTGCATGGTAATCCGCCACCGTCTGAAGCAGCAGGGATAAAAGCCCTGGCTCATCATCCAACTGAATCACCATGGTAATTGTCTTTCCCTTGGCATTGTCATGAAATGGAAAAATGTCATCCTTGTACTTATAAAAAGAACTTCTGCTGATTCCAACCAGCTCTGTCGCTTCCTGTACGGATTCCGCCCGCCCGGATTCCAGCAGCTTCTTGGCTTTCACCACTTTCAATAATACTTCTGGAACGGCTTTTTTCTTTAAAACAAAGTATTTTGTCTTTTCTTCCATACTGCCTCCAGTTTGTTTGTCTATAAAAAACAAATGTGCTCACTGCAAAGATATTAGCACATTTGTTTTTTTTATGCAACCTCTTTCTAAAACTTTCTACTACAGAGCCTGCTTATTGCTGCTGCGTCCCGGCAAGGCTTTTCCATTTCAAGTAAGCATTGATGAACAAATCCAGCTTTCCGTCCATGACGCTGTCCACATTTCCTGTTTCCGCATTGGTCCTGTGGTCTTTCACCATGGTATAAGGCTGCATCACATAAGAACGGATTTGATTGCCCCATCCGATCTCCGTGACCTCTCCCCTGATATCTGCGGCTTTTTTCTCATTTTCCTCTTGCTTTAACAGATACAGTTTTGCTTTAAGCATCTGCATTGCCTTATCCTTGTTCATGTGTTGAGAACGCTCGTTCTGGCATTGCACCACGATTCCCGTGGGAAGATGCGTGATTCGGATTGCCGAGGAGGTCTTGTTGATATGCTGCCCGCCTGCCCCGCTGGAACGATAGGTATCAATCCGAAGCTCATCGTCTTTGATCTCGATATCTAGATCCTTTTCAATATCTGGCATGACGTCACAGGACGCAAAAGAAGTCTGTCGCTTTCCTGCCGCATTGAAAGGAGAAATTCTCACCAGCCGGTGCACGCCCTTTTCTGATTTCAAGTAGCCATAGGCATTCTCTCCCTGAACCTCAAAGGTTATGGACTTGATGCCCGCCTCGTCGCCGTCTAATGAATCAAGCACTTCCACAGTAAATCCTTTATCCTCCGCCCATCGCTTATACATCCGGTACAACATGCTGTTCCAGTCACAAGACTCCGTTCCTCCTGCTCCTGCATGAAGGGAAAGTATGGCATTTTCCCCGTCGTACTCTCCTGACAACAACGTCTTGATGCGGATGCCATCAAACGTTTCCTGAAATTCCTGGAGCGCTTCCTGAATCTCTGGTATCAGGGATGCATCATTTTCCTCATATCCCATTTCCAAAAGCGTCTCAATGTCCTCATACTGCTGCGAAAGATGGGCGTATGTCTCGACGTCATCTTTAAGGCTTTTGAGTTCCTTCATCTTCTTCTGGGAAAGCTCCGTGTTGTCCCAAAAGTCTGGCGCTTCCATTTCCCGTTCTAATTCCTGGATTCGTTGTTCTTTATTTACCAGGTCAAAGTGAATCCCTCACTTCCACTAACGGTTCCTTGTATGCGTTCAAAGTAGTTTTGAACTGGTCTAATTCAACCATCGTGTCACCTCTTTCTTTTTCATTCTGTTCTCTATTATAAGGGTTTCCCATGCTTACGTCAATTGCCAACACTGTTTGAGTTTCCGCATTTTGCAATTCATAGCGCCAAAAGGTTTCCATCACAAAGTGATGAAAACACTTTGCACATAAAAGCGCTCTGAAAAGCTAGCTTTTCAAGCACTTTTTGTGCAAGATGTCTATGCTGCCAAAGGCAGCAAGACCTTTTGGCGCTATGAATTGCAAAATGCGGAAACTCAAACCAACACTGACTCGGCTTTGGATTTTCGCCTTGCCACAAAGAACAAGGCATGATATTCTTTCAGTATCATTGATTGGGAAAGGATAGAAACGTTATGAATACATGGATTAAAGAACAGCTAGAACTGCAAAAGGAACCGGATTACCAAAAGTTTACATCCGGTTTGCTGCCAGGCGTTGCACATATTCTGGGCGTGCGTCTGCCCGCCTTGCGCAAAATCGCAAAGCAGCTTGCCAAGGACGACTGGCAGCAATATCTAAGAACAGCCTGTGACGACAGCTACGAAGAAATCATGCTTCAGGGCATGGTGCTGGGCTATGCAGACGGCGATCTTGCAAAAAAACAACCCTTTTTACGTTCTTTCCTTCCCAAAATCGACAACTGGTCTGTCTGTGACAGCGCCTGTTCCACGATCAAGCTGGCAAAAAAACAGCCGCAGGCATTCTGGGAGTTCCTACGGCAATATCTTCACAGCCCCAACGAATATGAGGTGCGCTTCGCATTAGTACAGATGTTAAATTATTATGTGACAGAAGCGTATCTTTCCCGGACGCTAGAAGCCATAGACAGCGTAACTTTGCATACATATTATGTGCAAATGGCGCAAGCCTGGGCGGTGTCCGTCTGCTACCGGGACTTTCCAGAGCAGACACTGCCTTTTTTGCTAAATAACCATTTGGATGATTTTACCCATAACAAAGCCCTGCAGAAAATCACAGAGTCTTTAAAAGTTCCCAAAGAGAAAAAAGCATATATCAAAACACTGAAGAGAAGATAGCGTCCCTGAGCGCAAGGGAAAGCGAACGGTGTCATAAGGTAATGCTGCCATGCCCATTCTGGTCCAGTTTGATTTTTTGATGTAAAAACACAACATCCTTTCCATCAACCGTTAATTGACACTTTCCTTGCAGCCATTGCTTTCTTTTTCGGAAGCTTCTCCGGTTATTTGTACTCGCAGCGAGATCAGGGACGAATCCTCAAGGTCCGTCAAGCTATCTTTTCGAAATCCAGAATATAAACAGATATTTTCTATCTCCATCCCTAAAAATCCTGCTAACCCACGAGCATTATAAATCCCCATGGTAAACTGCCATCTTGATTTCCCAATCGTATCAGTATTGATAGTTTTCTTAAACTCAATAATATGAAGATCCCATTTTTCTTTGTTTTGCCGAAATATAAACACGTCTGCGCAAGCTCTCGCTCCTCTTTGCTATCCATCTAGATAAGGAAGCACATAGTTTTCCGGCGATTTAAAAATTAATGCCCTTTCCTGCGCTGTAAAAACAAGTTTTACCTCTCCTTCTTTCTTTTTTTCTCCAATCTCTATTTGCTCCTTTTCCTCTAACACGGCAAACGTTTCCTTTCGAAACATCTTCAGCTTTTTATCTACATGTTCTGGAATCATCCCACTCCCCCTATCCCAGTTCAAAATCCTGCACCTCTGTCGTCTGCGTCAAAAGCTCCATCAGCGCATTGGAAAACGTTTTTACACGAAATTCCCCATTCTCTGGAGTCAATTTTTCAACAACCGAATCATCTCCCCTGTCCTGAAACTGGTATATGGCTATATCCTGTATCCCAATGACGTCTTCCGCAGACAGGCTCAGCTTTTTCATCAATTCCTCAGGACATCCCATTTCCTTGATCTGACACATATTATTGATGTGCTGGACAATAATATCGCTGTGGGTTGTTGCGATCATGCATATCCCATGACTGACCAAGCGGATCAGTAATCTTCCCATTTCTTGTTGCAGCTTCGGATGCAGGCACATTTCCGGTTCTTCATAACAGATGGCAGATAATTTTCGCCCATATTTTAACAGCAGCAGCAACGGCGCCACTTCTGTCACAACGGCGGAAGAGGCGCGCAGCGGCAGACTGTTTCCGCCGCTGTTTGGCATATAACGAATATCACTTTCACTGATCTTGCTTCCATACTGGATTTTCCCATGTACCATGGATTCTTCCATCCACGACACAATATCATCATATTCTGTCTTACGGTCCAAGGATAAATTTTCAAGCTTATCCAGGAAACGAATAATCGGCTTTGTAAAAGGCTGGATCTCTCCTCTTTCCGATAGTCCCGATACATCATAAGCAATCTGCCTGCCAACCTGGTTGATCACGTTTTTTGCCAGCAAAAATCCTGTCCTTGCTGCCGGAAGATAAACAGTATTATAATTGCCATAATATTTGTTGCCTTTGAAATACCAAAGAAAGATATTGACCATCAACATTTTCAACACAAGCTCATAGTCATATTCCAGCATTTCAGCCGAAAAAGACAATCCGCCGCTAGGACAATATTGAAAATATATTCTTTCTCCCATGCTTTGCCCTTTTATCGAAAGTTTAAATTCGTGATCAGCCGCAATTTCCAGCCTTTCAATAATTACTTGTTTTGAGTTAAAAATACCTGCCACAAACTGGTCTTTGTTTTGTCTTAAGAGATGGTTTAAAATCTCAACAACTATTTGGGAGGTGATCTGCGTTTCCTTTTCTGAGTTCTGTTTGAGAGATAAGATAAAATCACGCAATTTCTCATACACCTGGGAATAATCTGTCCTCAGCAACTCCTCCATCCCCTGAAAAAGCACTGACTCCCCGTCGGCAGTATAAATCCCCCACAATAGCGACAAGAGGTAACTCTTGCCACTGTTATTATCCCCCACAAGCAATGTGAGTGGGGAGATTTCTAGCTCTGCTTTTTTAATTTTACCAAACTTCTCGATGATGAGTCTGCGTCCCATATTTCCCTCCTATATCCCAAAATAAGCGTCCAGCCCGTCGGCAATCCCTGTCGACAGCCTCTGCTGGTAGCCCTCGTCCGCCATGTTGGCGTCCTCCGTGGGGTTGGTCATAAATCCCATCTCCACGATGGTAACTGGAACCGTGCACCAATTGATGCCGCTCATACTGTCTGTCTCCCAAATATACTGCTTATTGGCCCCAGTAGCGTTCACCGCCCCGTCGAGCACGCACTCCGACAGGCTGCGGCACTGACTGTAAAGATTTCCCATGTAGGGATTGGCAGACGTGGGACAGATCGTCAAAATCCCGTTTTGCCCGCTGTCCTCCGAACCATTGGCATGCACACGAATAAAAGCGTCCGCCCCCGCATTATTGGCAATCGCCGCCCGCTCGCTGTTGCTGATATTGACGTCATGGCTCGTGCGCACCATGATCACCTGATACCCTCTCGCTTCTAATTCTGCCTGTAGCTTTAATGACACCTGCAGCGTCAGCTGGTATTCATTGATTCCAGTGACGCAACCAGAAGTGCCGCTTGCAACCTTGGCCTTGGTCTCTGAAGCCCCAGGACCAATGGGCTCTGGCTCGCTATTTCCCTGCGCCTGGTGCCCGGCGTCAATCACGACCAGGTAACCTGCCTCTGTCGCCTCAGACGCCAATTGAAGGTATTCTGAAGCAATGTAATATTCCTTGCCGTCAATTTGCACGGCGCTCCAGGTTCCATCGTCCGCTGTCCGGGTAAACTTGCTTCTTAAGGGCGCAGTCTGATAGACCTCGCTTTCTGTGGAGGGAGCTTGACGCACTCTCACCCTGGCAGTAGTCACCACTTCCTCCTCGGCATACGCCACCGTGTCAGGATTGAGCACAGGCTCCGAAAGTTCATCCTCTGAGGAAAGATCCGTTTCTTCTTCCAAAGGAATCTCTGCCTTTTTGCTGGGCTCTTCCTCTGTTTGCGGGGCATCCTGTTTGACGCCATCGGATTCCTTCTGCGCATCTTCTTGTTTCTTCGACTCTGACTCTTCCTGCTCTATTCTCTTTGGTTCCTGTTTTTTAATCTCTGGTTCCTTTGCTGCGCACCCTGCCAAAACTAGCGCTAATCCCAACAGCAATGCCGCCACTTTTCTATATTTTCCCATCTCTGTCCTCATCTTTGCATTTTCCAAAATCCTGCCGCTGTCCCATCTTCCAAATGGAACAGTTGAAAAATGCCGCTATTTATTGCAGCTTACAATTCCTTGCTTGGCATCCAACGTCACATATGCGCCTGTCTTTAATATAACGGTAGCATGTTCTGCTTCCGTAAGCACAGGAATGTCAAGGCTCAGCCCGGCAATCACCGCATGACAGTCAAAGCCTTGTTCCTCCACTATGATGCCTGACGCTTTGCGGATTTGCTCCATCATATCATTGTTGGTCTCCTTGGCAACGATGATATCCCCCTGCTTAAAATTCCGTTTTAGTTCCTCTGCGTTTCTACAGACACAGACATTGGCAGAAACTGCCCTGTCATTGATTCCCGTTCCAGTGACCAAGATATGTCCCGCCACATGAACTTTGAGAATATTCGTAGTCCCGGAAACACCCAGCGGAACACCTGCCGTAATTACCGTGATATCTCCCATGGAAACTAGTCCAGCTTTCGCCGCCATGTCCACAGCATGTTCAAACAACTCGTCGGCATCGTCCTTCTTCTCAATCTCCAGCGGGGTCACCCCCCAGGAAAGGTTAAGCTGACGGCATACTTTTTGGTGCATGCTGCCTCCGATAATATTGCAAGTCGGACGATATTTGGAAATCATCCGCGCCGTTTTCCCGGACTCGGTTACTGTGATGATCGCCGCAGCATTTAAATCAATTGCCGTGGTGCAGGTAGCATGGGAGATTGCGTTGGTGATATCTGGATTGCTCATCGTCTCCCGCATTTTAAACCGGGCGGTATAATTGATATCCTGCTCAGTACGAATAGCGATTTTGACCATGGTTTTCAGCGCTTCCACGGGATACATTCCTGCGGCAGTCTCGCCAGAAAGCATGATAGCGCTGGTCCCGTCATAAATCGCATTCGCCACATCGGTAGCCTCTGCCCGGGTAGGCCTGGGATTCTTCATCATCGAATCCAGCATCTGGGTAGCTGTAATCACCTGCTTGCCTGCGTCGATTACTTTCTTGATAATCATTTTTTGGATCACAGGCACGTCTTCCAGAGGAATTTCCACTCCCATGTCTCCTCTTGCTACCATGATGCCGTCGGACACCCGGATAATCTCATCAATATTGTTCACGCCCTGCATATTTTCAATCTTTGCAATAATATTGATATTATGACAATCCTTTTCTTCAAAAATCTTGCGAATCTGCAGAATGTCATCTGCCGTACGCACAAAAGACGCCGCCACAAAATCAAAATCATTCTCAATTCCAAATACAATGTCCTCATAATCCTTCTCGCTAATATAAGGCATCGACAAATCCACGTTCGGCACATTGACTCCCTTTTTATTAGAAATCATCCCCCCATTGACGACATGACAGCATATTTCCGTATCCGTCACTTCCTCGACGCCTAACTCGATCAGGCCGTCGTCAATCAGAATCCTGGAGCCTGGCTGCACATCCTTCACTAAGTCCTTATAAGTAATGGATACCCTGTTCTCATCTCCTAGAATTTCCTCTGTCGTAAGACTAAATTTCTGCCCCGCATTGAGCATCACTTTGCCGTTTTTCAACTCCCGCAGCCGAATCTCCGGTCCCTTGGTATCTAAGAGCGAGGCAATGGGAAGACGAAGCTCTTCCCGAAGCGCCTTTATCTGCTTTAGACGCTCTCCCTGTTCTTCATGGGTTCCATGGGAAAAATTAAACCTGGCGACATTCATACCCTCCAGCATAAGCTGTCTGAGCACGCCATCTCTGTCCGTTGCAGGTCCCAAGGTACAGATAATTTTAGTTTTTCTCGTATCTTTCATCACATAGTCTCCTCTCTTCCATTCTTATTTATGAATCACGGTTCCAATAATCTCCACATTGCCCTATTGGGAGAACTCTAGGCGAACCTTCTCCACCATATTCATTGCTGTCAAGCTCTTGCTTTGACTGGGATTATAAAATAGCAGAATACGCCAATCCAGACTTAACCCGGATTGGCGTCTCAATTTATCTATATTTTACCACATTTAACATCATTTTAAAAGGAAAATTTAGTTGTTCTTTCTGCCAAGAGTCACCGTCACAACCCGTTCTTTCCATTCTCCGTTCTCATTTATCTGAAGAGTCACTTCCACCTCGGTGCCTGCTGCATAATACTGCATAATCTCCTGCAATCCCTCCATAGATTTTACGGCTCTTCCTTCAAATTTTGTCAGTACGTCGCCTTTTTTTACACCAGCCTGCTCTGCAGCGCTATTCTCCGATACCCTGGTAATGTATAATCCTTCCGGCATGCCAAAGCTTTCTGAAATCTGGGAATTTACATCCTGTCCAGATACTCCAAAGAACGCTGATTCAGATTCATCCACCAGCTGCCTTGTGATCAAGTCGTTGATAATAGGCTCTGCGGCAGAGATCGGAATGGAATAGCCCATGCCTTCCACTTGGGTATCAGAATACTTGACAGAATTGATGCCGATCAATTCACCGTTCATATTTAAAAGCGCGCCGCCGCTGTTTCCAGGATTGATTGCCGCATCTGTCTGAAGCAGCTCATTGGTGATAGCGGCTCCCGTGGTTTCATCCTGTACGGTAACTTCCCGGTTCAAAGCGCTGATTACTCCCGTGGTCACTGACTGACCATAGCCCAGGGCATTCCCAATAGCCACTACAGACTGTCCCACCTTGATATCATCAGAATTTCCAAGCGTTGCAACTTTGATCTCACTCATGGTTTCACTTGGAATATCCTTGACTTTGACTGCAAGCACTGCAAGATCTGTGCTAGAGTCCGTGCCTTTGATCTCCGCCGTCACCTGCTGGTCGTCAATAAAGTTCACTGTAAGCTGATTTGAATTTGCAACCACATGATTGTTGGTGGCAATGTAAATTTCGTCTTCGGTCTGGCCGATAATGATCCCGCTCCCTGCGCTAGAGGTATCCTGCCGATAAGTCCTGCCGAAGAAATCCCCTTCAATCTGCCCCATATTGGTAATCGATACAATGGAAGGCATTACATTATCCACAATGTCAGAAACATCTGTTACAGTAGTCGCCGTGCTGACGTTGGTCGCAGACAAATCCCCATTATTTACCGTGACCTTATTGGAATTCCCACTTTCCGCAGTGAGCTGCGCCCCGCTCTTTCCTGACGTATATTCAAAGGCAAGCCCCGTGCCATAAAATACTGTGCTGGACACTAATCCAAATACTACTGCGAGTGCGGCGCATTTTGCCAAGCTGACGCCAAATCCATGCGGCTTTTTCCCGCCAGATGATTTCTTCTTTTTTTTCTTTTCTGCTGCGCCCTGGGCATGATAGAATTTCTGATCAGATGCGCCTGGAACCTGTTCCTTGCTTCCCCGCGCTCCTTCGGCATGACCTTGTCCCTGACTTCCCTGCGCTCCTTGTGCATAACCTTGCTGACTTTCTTGCATTTCTTTGGTATAGCCTTGTCCCTGTGCTCCTTCTACATAACTTTGTCCCTGTATATAATTCTGGGAACCGATCTGACCATCTGCCCAATTCTGTGAAACGGTTTCAGGCTGAGCTTCATATCCCTGACCTACTGCATTTTGTTGCTCTTGCGCTCTGGCATATGCTAAAACATCTGCATCTGACTGCTCCTGTGCCCCGGGATATGCTAGAGCATCTGCATTTGACTGCTCCTGTGTCTTAGGATACGCTAAAGCGGCTGCATCTGACTGTCCCTGTGTCCTGGCATATGTTTGACCCGCCGTTTCAGGCTGACTTAGATCGGCCTGGTTTGCCATGCCTGGCTGATTCAAAAAATCAGGTTGCGCCTCTCCATAACTTCCAGTAACATACACTCTCTGGTTATTATCAGTCTTATCCATGCCCTGTTCCTGAAAATCTATTGCCTGATTGTCCTGTGCGCCTTCCATGCTTCTGTATACGTTGTTATCATTATTATAATCATTAAATTTATTTTCCATATCAAATGCTCCTTTCATCTTCTGCTTTTTCTTCGTCTCTAATAAGCAGTTTACGGAACATTTGTGACAAAACTGTGTCTAATATCGTAACAAAAAGTGTTTTTTAAAAAACAGCCTGGGCAACCATTGATTTAACCCAAGGAAAGTCCTTCTTCCAAAAACACTTTTCTAGACACAAAATTCCAGACAGACACAGACATGGCAGCGCATATTTTTGCAACCATGTAATGCAGCATCAACTTTTCTACTAAGGCATTCATCAATAAAGAATTCAAAATCAGCCCGCATCCGCTGAGCAAAAGAAACACTGCAAACTGACCCGCCCTATTTTTTCTATCCCTGCTGCAAAACACATATTTCGTGCTGTATACATAATTAAATAATGCAGACGCCGTAAAAGACAGCATAGAGGACAGAAGATAATGCATATGTAATGTCTCGGTAAAAATAAAGAGCAATCCATAATCTACTAAGAATGCCGCAACGCCCACGACGCTGAACTTGCAAAATTGCTTTATTAATTGATTCATAATTTTCTCCATTCCGTGCGCTTTTCAGCACAAAAAGGTAGTTTGTGAAACAATTTACTTATTCTTTCACTCTTTCCTCTCCATTGTAAAAAAGATATCGCTATTTGTTCTACATAAAAGAAAGGGCTGCCACGCTAACATAAATTACAAGAAATAACTTTGTTCAAAAAGTTAACATTGCAAAGCAGTGCAAACAAAATGCACAAAAATTATCTTGGGAAGCTAGCTTCCCAAAGTAATTTTGTGCATTCTGTCTTTGCCAAATAAACGGCAAGACCTTTTGAACAAGTGAATATATTAGTGCGAAAACCCTTTCCGATGATTTTCAATCACCGGTTTCTTATTTTATCTTATGAAATTAAAATATGCAAGACCTTTTGCGCAGTTACAAAAACTACCAGTTCAATACATCCGTCGTCTTCTTACTCACTGCCATCCCCTGTCACTCCAGTGCGATTCATTATCTCATCGCTGATGCTCTGCACGCTGTTGGTCACAGTATAACTTGTAGTACCATATAAGAAATCATGGAGCTGCTTGACATTTTCTGCAAGATCCAATGGAACTATGCAGTCTGAATCTTCTTTCTGATAAGCAATATCCACAACCTCGTTCTGAAAGTCGAATGGAAATCCCTTGTTGTCTCCCATCTTATAATTAAAAGCATCCATGGCCATTACTGCCAGTTCCGTCTTATCAAGGCTTGTCTCAATCTTTGGAAATACGACGTCAATGAGCTTGTTGATTGTGGAAAGATCTGCTTTCAAAGCTTTCTCAACCATTTTATAGACCACCAAGCGCTGCCGCTCCGTTCTTTTAAAGTCATCTCCTACGGTATAGCGGATTCTTCCATAAGACACCGCCTGAACGCCATTTAAATTATAGATACCTTCCCCTGGAAGCTCCTTATATGACTTGCCTGTCAGCTTAGAAGTCTCCACGCAATAATTATTCAGATGCCCCGCCTCTTCCTCCGTAACTGGAATCTCCACGCCGCCCAGGACATCAATCGCCTCTGCCACAGCGGCAAAGTCAAAAGTAACATATTCCTGAATATCCAGATCTAAATTAGTATTGAGCATCCGCACTGCCTGCTTAGGCCCTCCTACTGCGTATGCAGCATTCGCCTTACTGTATGCTCCTATATTATCTAAATCCGTCATTTTTAAATATGTATCACGATATACTGACACTAAACGGACTTCTTTCGTCTCTTTGTCAATCCTTGCCACCATGATGACGTCTGAATTCCCCCAACTGGATGGATTCCCTTCCCGGGTATCAAGTCCAAATAAGGCAATGGTGCTATATTCCCCTAACACATCCCTGGTTTCCTTGGTCAATTCCTCGTTCTTAACCTCTTCAGCCTGAAAGGTCTTGTCTGTCTCGATTTTATCCATCTTGGCATTGATCCACAACCATGAAAGAATGCCTGCCAAAACCAAAAATTCCAGACAGACCAGCAGAATCCGCCTTCTCCATTTTTTCGCCGTATTTTTCCCTGTCATATTTTTACTGCGACCGCTCTTTTTATTTGCCATAACCACACCTTGCCCATTTTTCTTACAGCAGACAGCTAACCGAAACTGTTCTCTATGTACGTTTGGCGCTTGTCCGCCTATGTTACATTTATTTTTCACATATTACACACTTATGACTTATATTATAATATTTTTCACAATTTAGCAACAGTTATTTTCATTTGAGCTTCCCCATTTTGAAATTCATAGTGACAAAAGGCGGCTGTCGCACGCACCCTTGCACAAAGCCCGTCTCACAAAATGAAACACAAATACCATGCGATTTCTTATCATTCGAACCATCCCATAATGAGACATCGCTGAATTATTGTCCTCATGCCTGCGGTACAACAACAAAGGCTCTGATAGGAAGCAAGACTTTCCAGCATGATAATCTCCCAATATCCCGATCCACTGGTCATGCATCTCAATCCCCTCTGGAATCGGCAGTATCGTGCTCAAAAGCTCCCGTCGAAACGCCATGCAGCAGCCAATATAACTGTTCTTTATGATATTTTTCAGCACCCCGGCTTTTGCTCTGCGAAATGCAAAAAAGGACTCCATCAGAATCTGGGGATCATTTTCTGCGCCAGCAAAGACCTTCGCATCATGGATCACGACTGCAGCCTTGCTGGTTTCAAACGCCTTCAGAACCCGCTCTACCTTGCCTGGAAGCCAAACATCGTCCTGGTCTGCCAGAAAAATATAGCGTCCCCTGGTTTCTTGCAGAACATGCTGCACATTTTTCTTAATCCCCTGCCTGGGACCAGACAGCAGCCGTACTCTGCCGTCTAGAGACTGATATTCTTGCAAGATGTCTGTCGTGCCATCCGTCGAGCCATCATCAGAAACCACCAGTTCATCTTCTTGGCCTAATTGCTCCAGAACAGACTCTACCTGCCCCCTGAGAAATTCTGCGCCATTATAGGATATCATTGCCACTGACACACGCACGGTTCCTTTCTGTGCTACCACATCGTCCACCCCCATTTTCTGAAGTAGCGGATCATCGACTTAAGATGCATCTTAAGAAGTTTCAGGTTCTTATGGGAACCTCTCTCCCATTTATGAATCACAGAAGTATCTGGACAATACCAGAGGCTGCGGCTCTCATTTACTCTTTTACACAAATCAGCATCCTCCATATACATAAAATATCTGGAGTCAAACCCCCCCAATTCCAGGAAGAATCCTGTACGGATTACCAAAAAGCTGCCCTGCGCAAAGGGAACTTGAAACGGTCTCTCATAGTCCATGTCCTGCATCGTATGATAGAACTGGCGTTTTTTGAAATATGAAGGAAAAAACATCCGTATCGCCATGTCCAACACTGTCAATTCCCTCCTATACACCGCCTGAAGATTCCCTTTCTGATCCGTGAGCCTTGGGACGGCCATGCCTACTCCAGTTTTCTCCATAAAATCCAGCAACACAGAAAAGCTGTCCTCTGTTAAAAGAATATCCGGATTTACAACGGCATGATATCTGGAAGCCAGTTCTGGAAGCACATAATTGTGCCCGCCGCCGAACCCTAGGTTTCTCTCCGGCTTTCTATATACCACGTCGGGATATTCTTCTGCAAGAAAAGACAGCTTATTTTGCTCTGTGCTGTTATCCACAATATATATTTTCTTGATTCGGGCAGGAGAAGTAAATTTCTCTATAGATTCTACCGCGTCCCGCACATCCTGTTCATCATTATAAGCTACAATAGTAATTGAAATATCTATCATGACGATCCCTTTCCGGTCAGCACTACCGCCACCGTCCGAAACAAAATACGAACGTCCATAGAAAGAGACCAATTGGATATATATTGGGTATCCAGCGCCACGATCTCTTCAAAATCCTTAATGTCGCTTCTGCCGCTGACCTGCCACATTCCAGTCAGCCCCGGACGTATGCCAAGCCTTGCCTTATGGTGAAGCTCATACTGCTCAAATTCATCCTCCGTAGGCGGCCTTGTCCCAACCAGGCTCATATCACCTTTCAATACGTTCCAGAATTGGGGAAGTTCGTCAATGGAATACTTTCGCATAAATTTTCCCACTGGAAAAATCCTGGGATCGTCTTCCATCTTGAACATAAATCCTTCCATCTCGTTGTGTTGCATCAGATCTTTTTTCATGCAATCAGCGCCTACGATCATGGTGCGGAACTTGTAAAACTTAAAACGTCTGCCGTTTTTTCCAATTCTTGTCTGGGCATAGAACACAGGCCCAGGCGACTGCAGCTTAATTACAGGCGCAAAGATAATCAAAGCGATTCCTGTCAGCAGTAATCCCGCCAAACTGCCCAAAATATCCATGCAGCGCTTGACAAATACTTGCCGGTTGGTAGCAATTTTCATACTGGTGGTCAATACCAAGTATTTTCCGCAGTGCTCCACCAGCTTGTTAGGCATCAGCTGTGATTCCCGTACTAAATTAAAATGAACGGTAAGCCCCAGCTCTAACAGCTCATTTGCCAAAGCCTCGCTGCTCTCTCTGGTATTTCCATTGATAAACACCTCGTCCACCACGTTACAGCGGACATATTCCAAGAATCCGTCCGCAGTCGCCACGACAGGCACTCCGCAAATCTTCTGACCTGTTTTATCGTCGTCTACAACAACCACTCCGATTACTTCAAACTCTTTATATCTGTTATTCTGAAAATCTGAAACACATTCTTTCGCATAACGTTCTTCTGTCACTACTATTAGCTTGGCAAAGCGTTTCCCTTTAATCATCCTTTGGCGGATGTAAATCTTCCAAAGACATCTGGCAAAATATTCAACGAAAATAGAAGCTCCCCAGAACACGAGGATTACCTGCCGGGAATAAATTTCCGCCTGCTTGGTAGCCCAGACATAGACTGTGATCGCCGCAAATACCGTGCTGCAATGCATGATCACGGCCTTAAGCTCCTGAATCCGGTTTCTACGCAAAATTCCAGTATAAGATTCTGACAAAAACACCACGCAGACATCCGTCAAAAACAAAACGAACGCCAGGCGGTTATAATATTGACCGATTCCTGAGCCGTCATATAGGCCGTCCAACCGGAACAGGCAGGACAAATAAAATGTAATTTCTAGGCAGATCACATCCAGAAGTAAAAAATCCAGGTGCTTTACCCAGCTTTTTTTCTGTTTTTTATACATATGTCCTCCATAATGCTAGCGTGCCGTCTGGTCGATGTTTGGCAAAGCTTTGCAAAATACTTTCTCAGAACGCCGCATTTCCAAACGCAGGCGTAGCTTTGGCTCCCCGCTTCGTCCGTGCGAAACATATACTGCTGGCACACAACGCCGTCAAGACTCATAAAGCAGCGTTATCAGGAAATAAGCTAGGCGCTTTCCCTAATCATCAGTCACACGGAACACTAGTATGTACTCCCAAAATTCCCTTCTATCTGATTTTTGCGTCATTGAAGAGCCTATGAGAGTATATGATTCTTTAGTGACATCTTATCATATAATAGCTTGCTTCAAGGAAACAACGAAAAATCATTAATGTTTCCTTAATATTGCCGCATGGCATATAGGTATCCTGTGGATTTCCTTAATATTGCCGCATGGCATATAGGCATCCTGATGGATTTCCTCTCTGTATTGTACCCGAAATGCCTGCTCAGGATTCACCAGAAGTATGATTTCGTATGTAAAGCCAGCTTTCAGAGTAATCTTTCCTTTGCTGCTCATCCATTTCCACATATTTTGCAAAAGACAGTTTGGAAGGGATCATCGGTGTCCCTCCGCATTTGTGGCAGAACACTTCCTTTCTTCGGGATACTGTTGTAATACTTCCGCACTTGGGGCATATAAACACTTTCATCATCAGTCGCTACTCCCATCCAAATCTGTGTATGTTGATTTCTCTATTGTAGCATTGAATCGAAAAAAGGGCAAGTTCTAATAGACTTGCCCTTTTTGCCTATAACGATTCATGTGCCACAAAGTGTGGCATAATTGCAACATAAGCCGTAAAAACGAATCAAAAACTCGTCATTTCTAAGGCTTTAACACATAATTACACTTCTTTAATGAAAAATTAGGGTTGTAAAAAGGATCCCCTTGCTTGAGCAATTTCATCCAGCGGCTGCGAATAAATTCTATTTCCTGCTCAAAGCGCCGTACCTTTTCTTTCGTGTCCTCCCTGCCTCTTGACTTAGATTCGTAATGATACGCCTCCACAAAAGGGTCATACACCACAAGATAGCCTTCTGCCCTTACCCGAAGACAAAAATCTACGTCGTTAAACGCTACCGCCAACTGTTCTTCCAGTCCTCCGACCTGCTGATAAATCTCTTTGGATACCATCAGGCAAGCCGCTGTCACCGCACTGTAATTGAGCTGAATAGCCGCCTTGTGATAATATCCCTCTTGACCGCGGCGCAACCCTGGAAACATGTTCGCCGCAATTCCGTCAATCCCGATGACAATTCCCGCATGTTGCACAGTATTATCTGGATAATAAAGCCTGGCGCCTGTAATGCCCACTTCCGGCCTCTGACAATTGCCCAATAGTTCCTCTAGCCATCCTTGCGTGATAATCTCAATATCGTTATTTAAGAGTACCAGGTATTCGCCGCTAGAATAGGAGACGCCAAAATTATTGATGGCAGAATAATTAAAACCGCTATCCCAGACCACCACCTGCACTGGCTGTCCGCCAGGAAGGACGCCAGTTCCGTAAATCTTCCCCTCTCCTTGCACGGGGCAAAGCTTGCGGTAATACTGAAAAGTAGCTCTCTCGCTGCTGTTATTTTCCACAATGATCACTTCATAATGCATCCAGGTAGATTGCTGCAAAGACTCCATACAGCGCCGCAGCGTGTCAGACTGATCCTTATTGGGAATGATCACAGACACCAGGGGCGTTCCAGAGACAGGATAGCTGACGCGGTAAAAGCCAAAGTGCATCAGCTGGCTTACTTCCCCCTGCTGCCCACTTCTCTTTAAATGATCTTCCAGCGCCCGCTGTCCCGCCTCATAAGCATACAATTTGCTCATAGGGTTGTCTGCCGTAGACTTACTGTGAACACGCCAATGATATAAAACTCTTGGCACATGCGCTACCTTTGCTGCAGACTCAGTACAGCGCAAAATAAAATCATAATCCTGTGCGCCGTCAAATCCTTCTCGAAACAACCCAACACGCCGTGCCAGGCTTAGCTTGACACAGAAAAAATGGGTAATATAATTATTCGAGCGAAGAAGATCCGGACTGAAATTCGGCTTAAAATGGGGATTCTTATGCTCCAGCATGCCCCTGGCTTCCTCCACTTGGTCCTCATCCGAATAGATGGCTTCTGCCTCCGGCTCCTGGTTTATGACTGCGACTACCTCATATAGCGCTTCCGGCGCCAAAAGATCGTCATGATCCAATAGACCGATCCAAGTCCCTTCCGCTAGAGCTATGCCAGCATTAGTGTTCCCTGCAATCCCAAGGTTTTGTTCCAGATGACGATAGGCTATCCTGGTTTCTTTATGTTCTCTGCAATAAGCTTCCACCAAGTCTTTGACCTGGCAAGAAGGCGTTGCATCTGCCAGACAGAGCTGCCAATTGTCATAGGACTGTCGCCGGACGGAATCCAGCATTTCCAACAAGTATCGCTCTGGCGTCTGATAACAGGGGACCACGATGCTGATCAGAGGACGGCAGGCAAATTCCTTTACCTGCCTCGCCTGTCTTTTCAATTCCTCGGTCCCTGCCCGATATTTTTCAAACCATGGGGCATATGGAACTTCCTCTGGCTCTAGCTTATCCAAAAGCCGGTTCCAAAATGCCTTTGGCCCATAATGCCTCAGATAGCAGATTCCCTTTTTTATCCGATAAGGCGTAATCTTCATAAGCAACATTCCTTTTACTGGGTTTGCACGCACCACTCATCTGAATATGCGGAATAAAATGTTTTTCCATTTACTTTCTTCCAGGTCCGGATTTTATAGTAATAGGTAGTATTCGTTTTGAGGCCATTGTCCGTACAACTGACCATGTTGGGATCGGAAATACTTCCGATCTGCTGATATTTACCGGTTTTTCCGGTTTTACGGTACAGCTTATACCCATCAGTCTCCGGCACTTTCTGCCATTTCAGCGTCGCTTTGTTAGAACTGATGCCGGATATTCCAATAAACCGAGTTTCTTCCAACTCTGGCTGCGCACAGGCTACTGCAGACCAGCCAGAATATTTTGTGCTGTTTCCAACCTTGCGATATGCCCGCACCTTATAATAATATACTTTTCCAAGCGTAACATTTTTATCCGTAAAAGTCACGGTAGCATTGTTGGTCACCTTTTTTACAGAAGCATACTTCCCTCCAAATGAGTCACAACGGTAAATCTGATAACCACCGGCATTTTCGCTCTTTTTCCATTTCAGCTTAATTCCGGAGGCGGAGGCGGAAATGCTGGTTACTGATGGCTTGTCAATTTTCGTCTTTACCATCAGTATTTTGGAATTTGCTGATGACTTCGTTCCATTAGAAGTTTTCACATAGGAACGTATCCGGTAATAGTAAGTGGTTCCTGGCGCAATCCCGCTGTCTGACCAGGTCAGCGTCTTATTGCTGCTGATCGTTTTCACTTTCTGATATCCTGCTTTTTCTGCTGTAGAACGATAAACATAGTAGCCGTCCGCTTTGTAATCCCGTTTCCAGTTAAGCTTTGCCTTGGTGACGCCCGACACGGAGACACTATTTAGCTTTGGCGTCGCCATCTGAGTCTTAGCAGTCTTGACGCTGGTATACGAAGAATAATAATTTTTGCCCGAAATCGTCTTATATCCCCGTATTTTATAGGAATACGTATGTCCTGGCTCTACTTCCGTATCTTTATAGCTTAATACCGATCCGCCCTTTAACTTTTTGATGGACACATATTTCCCAGAATCCGTTTTACGGTATATCTGGTAACCCGTAACGCTCACCTTATTCCAAGACAATTCTACCGTCGTATAATTTTTCACTGTCAGCTTATTCCAACTCGTTGCCGGAATCACAAGATCCACGGATTTTTCATAAGAATAATTAGAATAGTAATTCCCCGTATTCAACGGCAAGTATGCCCGCACTCGGTAAAAATACAATTTTCCCGGCTCTATCTTTTTGTCCTCGTAAGACACATTAGACAGCCCTTCTCTGGTAGCGATTTTTTTATACGCCCCATTCGCTCCTTCCTTGCGGTAAATCATATAGCCTTGGGCGCCCGCCACCTCGTTCCAGGAAAGCTTGACAGAGGTATAACCGTTTTTGGATGCTTTCAAAACCGGAGTGCTCAGGGAATCTCCCGGCAAGGGGCTGAGAGCTGTCGGCATGTTATTATATACTGGTACTTTAAAAACAAAGTTATTATTAAGCGCTCCCATGGCCGTATAGCTGTTGCGGATATTTTTGCTTTCATTGTCCGCTGCAAGAAGATTCTGCATATACTGATGCCAGTACAATCCATTATAAGATCCATCCACGTCAAACTTCTGCAAGTAAAAAGTATCCTGGCCTTTTAAAATATAATTCTCCGCCGTCTTTTGCGCACCGCCGTACAGCGCGGCATAACGAGTCGTCCATCCAGCGTTCTTAGCTTCTGTAAGACCGCTGATGATTACCTGATCCCCGATTCCTGTCGCAGAAATGTTAAAATAATTGTAATATCCCTCAAATCCAGGATATGTACCAGAAATTAACCAGGAAGTTCCGTTTACTCCCTGTTCCTGCCGGATACGGCTTGCCAGGAAATAGGGGCTGATCTTAAGCTGCTGCCCAATCTGCATAAACGCCTGGGCATAAGTAATGCCGCCGCCGGAACCATCCTCCAATACCTTGTGGCTCATAAAGGTATTGTTCAAAATTTTTTCCACGCCTGCTTCGTTATGACAGGCGCTGTTATAGGTAAGCTGCTCAAACTGAAAGACCGAATTTTCATTGATAAAGTTACGGGGATCCAGGTAAAACTTTACAATAGACTCTGACGCCTGCACCCAAGTCTCGCCATTTTTTATGACCCACTCTCCGGTAGCCATGTTATAATCCTTAGGCGCCGTGGATTTCCAGGTCAGAGGATGATTTATATCCACCAAGTTCCTGGCGTCAACCATCTCATTTGCCACCACGTCCGCCCATTCCAGCCCCGTATTCATCGGTACGAAAGTCCAATTGGGATGGAGATTCAAAAGATTTTGAATATAAACACGATAAGTGGCAGGAAAGGCATTTAAATCCGTGTTTCCCAAGACATTGACGCTGTTAGACCCTGTCCCTGCTTTCACTCTGCCATCAAAAAACTGTTCTTTCCATTCTGTGAGTCTGACGTCTTCAGACACCACGAGGCCGCTTTCAACATATCCAGCATACTCCACGTCATTTACAGCAAAAGCGACCTCGAACCATACCTCGCCTTCTCGAAGCACCGCTTGAAGGAATTTTACCTGATAACCGCTTGGAACGCTCTGCACCACCGACGCATTCTCAACTGGCTCCTGCAAAATATTGATTTTTTCTCGATTCGCAAGAACGCCATACATATCATATTCTTGCAAGATTGCCGCAAAAGCTCTCTCTGCTTCCTGCTCTATGGAGCCTGCCTGCTCCTCAGACAAAGCCCTGTCCTCTGATTGGAATTGTTTTTCTGTCCTTTTCTTCTGTGTCTGCCCTGTCTCTTTGTTTTGCTCCTGTCTCTGCTGACCGCCCTCTAGCGTTTCATCTTTCTGCGATTCCTGATCTTTTATTTTCTCATTTTGCGCATCCTGGACTGCCGAACCCAAATCGGACTGTTCTGGCTCCTGATCTGCTGGACTTTCATTTGTAGTTTCTGATTTCTGACTTTCTGACTCTAAATTTGTATCTTCTAATTCCTGTGCTTCTGTCCCTGTTTTCTGTTCTTCGTCTCCCAAATCCTCGTCTTCGGTAACCTGTGCTTCTTGCACAGATGACGAGTCTGGTCCCATAGCATAAATTGAGAAGTTATTTCCTGAAATTTCCGTCCCAAGAATCGCCGCCGTCAGCAACCATGCCGCAAATCTCGCCCTTTTTCCCGCTTTCATATCACTTTTCCTTTCTGCTTGATCATTTTTTTGACTTGCTCTTTATCGGCACTCCTAATGCCTCATCTCCGCTGACATATCCCACAGAGGCAACTTTGCCGTAACTTCCATACCCCGTATACTTTCCTTCACGAACTGCGCGGATCCGATAATAATATTTGTCTCCCAAAGTTACATTCCTGTCAGTGAAACTGGTAACCTCGCCGCTGCCAATCTTTGCAATATCCACGAAGTCGCTGTTCTCATTTGTACTGCGCATTATTTGATAACAATTTGCTCCTGCCGCTTTCTTCCAGCTCACAGTAAAGCCGTCAGCTCCTGCCTGCACGGCGGTAATTATTACCTTTTCCAAATTAACGGCGCCCTTTGGCTTAGAATCCCCGCTGTAGCCCTTGACTCCTTTTTTATCAATAATGGTTTCCACCGTATAATAATACTGCTTGCCGCCAACCGCATTTTTGTCTACATACTGCGTAATGTTGCAGTCTCGAATCTCTGCGATCTTTTGATAGCCGCTGTTTTTCTTGGTACTGCGCTTAATGCTATAGGCATAGGCAGATGCGTCCTTCTTCCATTTCAACTCCATGCTGCCGCTGGACTTCGACTTTACATAAACCATGGAGGTGGGAGTGATCGTCTTGCCAGACGCTGCAGTGCAATAACTGCTCCTGCCAGTTTTGTTATCCACCTTGTTCAATGCCTGAACCTTATAATAATAGGTCTTTTTTTCCTTCAAATTGGTATCAATATAATATGTTTTGCCATCTTTGACTGTTGCAATCGTTTGATACTTGCCCTTTTTCGCAGTGCTTCTTTGAATCTGATATCCATATGCATTGTTTACTTTTTTCCACTTAATCCGCAGAGACGTGCTGTCTGCAGAGCTGACGCTAGAAATGGACGTCTTGCCGATCGCCCATCCAGACTTAATTTCTGAATAAGCGCTGTAGCCTTTCTTATTCCCGCCTCTGGCGCGCAATTTATAAAAATAGTCTTTCTGAAGCGTGACATCTTTATCTGTATAAGCAATGACATCCCCTGTCAGCGTGGCAATCTTTTTATATGTCCCGTCCGACGCCTCGCTGCGCAAAAGCTCATAAGTTTCCGCCCCGGCTATGCGATTCCAATTAATATTCAGCTTGCCGCTTTTTGCCACGACTTTGGTAATCTCAGGCTGTTCCAGAAGTTTTCCAGAACTTACGGCAGAATATGCAGACTTCTTCCCGTCAGAAAACACGGCGCGCACCTTATAGTAATAGGTAACCCCTGGCTCTGCCTTGGTATCGTCATAAGTCTCTTTTGCGAGTTCTTTCTGTTTCTTAAAGCCCCCAGTCTTTGTCAAGCTGCGGTATACCTGATAAGAGACAGCGCCATTGACTGGTTCCCAGGTAAGCCGCAAACGAGTGCTGTTGCGAGACTGCACCGACTCGATCTTAGGTTTCCCGCCTGAGACCGTCAGTCCATAAAAAGAGGCGATCCCTTTTGCGTCTGCCACGCCTAGATTCTTCAGCTTCTCCTCAGAGCTCAAAAATGTATTGGCATCCCAGGAACTGCTCAAAAAAGCATGTTCGATCAATACGGCTGGAAACCCAGCAAGCTTGCTCCTCCTTATCACGCCAAGATAATCCGCCAAAGAACCGTCGGGATACAAGGTATTTGTCTCTGAATTGCGAATCAAAATTCCTCCTGCCCAAGTATCAAGTCCAAGAGCGCTAAGGTTTTGAAAAATCTCCCATGCAAGACCCTTGCCTTCCGCCCCGATATCTGGCCGGTAACTATCATTGGGGTAGTACACCCCTACGCCCGTAGGTCTCGGATCTACGCTTGAATTTAAATGGAAACTCACATATACGTCCGCTTTTTTCTGAGCTGCCAGCTCAACCCTTAACGCATTGCAAGTGCCTGAATCGACAGCATAGCCGCCGTTTGGACAGTCGTTGGTCTCTCTCGTCATATAGACGGTCAAGCCAGAATATTTCTGCAATTCAGCCCTGCAGTAACTAGCAATTTTTAAAACCAGCTCTTCTTCAATGCAGCCATTTCCTCTTGCCCCGGCATGTACGCTGTCATGTCCTGGATCCAGCATAATGGTCATCTTTTTTGCGCCGCGGTTTTGTAAGTTTGCAGAAAATGGATCTGCTTTTCGCACCGCCCTCCCGGCGTCCGCAAAAGTGTTCTCGGAGATAACGTTCCCATCCTCGTCAAAAGACACTACGCTGGCTTCTACCTCTTTTAAAATCTCTTCGTCAATCAGCACTTCATCTGGCTCTGCATCTGCCTCCTGATTGACTCCAAATTGCACTTTCATGTCTAAATCGGCAAAAACCACCTGATACTGTTCTTCCCCTGCCTGATATTGGATGCTTGTCAGCTCATAAACGCCCTCCTGAGATGCATCGGCAAATTCCATGGAAAATTTAACCATGTCGCCAACAATTCCCGCCGCCTCAGTCATGAACTCCTGGCCTGCCTGATTCCGGTAGCAAAGACTGGCATGATCGATTACAGTTCCTTCCTTGCCCAAGCTTGCCGCTATATTCTGAATTCCGGGCGTCTGAATCGCCGCATTCTCCTGCATTACGAAATTCAGCTCACCTTTCTGAAATTCCTGTTCCTGGCTTTCATTCCTTAACGCCTTTTCTGAATTCTGATCCCCTCCTGCTTCCACAGACTTATCCTCTTTTAGTTCCTGTTCTCGATTAACAGCCTCTTTGAAATCCTCTTCCTTATCCGAATTCTGTGTTTTTTTTGAGTTCTTTTCCTCGTTCTGTAAATTCTCCTGCTGCAACTCTTCCTGCTTTTCAACCTCTTGCGGTACCTGCGCATCCTGTGCTTCGCTCTGTGCATATGCTGAAAAGTCTGCCGCTGACAAAATCATGCATGCCGACAGCATCGCTGCGACCCATTTCCTAGACGCTCTCATCTCTCACACTCCATTTCGACTTTCTTTTTCATAATCCGTACCCTATGGTATCATAATTTTTTCATTAACACAACCATGCAAATCAGTTCTTACAAAAACTTTACATAAGCCCAAATGCCTTGTATTTTCAGCATTCAGAAAAAGTGTACGGCCTGTTCCCCGTACACTTCCAGTATTTACTATCACTATTTTTGGCATTTTTCCCTGCGCTCCACGCATTTTCGCGCTTCACTTCTTATAGGTAATCCAGTAACAATAATTTCCAGCGCCCTTAAAATTCTTGTCGCCAACCTTCTTGTTTGCCACCGCCATGAAATAATACTGCCTGCCTGATTTCAAACTGGATTTGTCATATTTTTTGACTGTGGCAGTAGTTTTAGCAGTAGTTACAGATTTCTTATAGCCAGAATACCTGTTGTCAGAGACATATACCGTGTATTTATGAGCGCCGCTTATTTTATTCCAAGTCAATTTGACGCCGCTCTTGGTGTTTTTCAGCCTAATCTGCGGCTGCCTGGAAAAGTATGTCCAGTCAGACCAGGCGCCTGGCTTAATCTTTCCATTTGCTTCTACATAGCCGCGTACTCTTACTTTCAAAAACCGTGATCCTTTTAATTTGTCACTGCTAAAGGAAATCCCTTCTCCATTTGTGGGCTTTTTACCGCTAAGCAGCGGTTTTTTTCCCGTATCTGTATAAATCTGATACTGATACCCTTCTGCGGATTCCGACTGTTTCCATCTTAAATACAGATAATTAGACGTAGGATCCGAAAATTCAGCTTCCACCCCTTTCACCTTGGTGGGAACCACGGAATACCAATAAAAGTTCCTGCCGTCACCAGTGAGCGCCCGGTAACCGCTGGCGCTTTCCATTACCGGCCAAATCCAAATTTCATATTTCGCATTCTTGCTAAGCTTCTTCAAAGTACAAGAAGTCACATTTCCCAAGGAAACTGTTTTCTTGGTTGTGCTTCCTTTCTTCATATAGATAAGCTGATAAGCATTGGCGCCCTCATATCCTTTCCAGGAAAGGCTGAGCGACGTCTCAGTCGCCCCCGTCTGCTTCAAATTCTGAATCTGGTTATCCGCCGGAGCCGTTACCACCTCTAGAACTTGTGAGGCAGAGCCCCAGTCACATTGATAATACGGTTCTCCCGTATTGGTAAAGGCTGTGACTCTGACATAATATTTTCTACCTGGCGTAAGATTATCAAACGCCTGCTTTGGCTTTCTGGTGCCGCTTACGACCTGCTCTTTGTCATTATAGACCAGATTGTCCATAATGCCTCCGGTAAACCTTTTGTTGGCACACAGCTCCACTTTATATTGTATATTGTTACCAATCACCGCATCCCAGCTAATTTCCACGTCGCCTGTTCCGGCATTTGTCTGCTTTAAGCCGGAAGGCGTGCCGATGACTGCCGCTTTGCTCTCTAATTTCATGTTGACTCCTAAAAATAGTACGCATGCAACAGCCATCATACCTAATTTTACAAGACTTTGCATTTTTTTCATATCAATGTTCCTTTCAACCTGCGACAGTAATAATTCCCTCGTTATTGATTTCATCCTACTTTCTGTTAATACCCTGTATTGGCATGGATGGTCGCACTTAGGTCTTTTACAGTTTGAGAAGGCACATAAGTTTCATTGGCGTACAAGAACTGATGAAGCTGAATGACATTATTTTCGAGATCCAGCGGAATTACCATGTCTCCCTGATTGCCGACACTGCCTGATTCTTTGTCAAATGGGAAGCCTGTATTCTCTCCCATGTGATACTTTGCCGCGCCAGACGCCAATCCCAGCAACTCCGTCGGAGACAAGCTGGTGGAAATCTGCGGAAGAATCTCGTCTAACATTTTATTCAGCGTTAAAATATCACACTGCTTTGCCTTTTCAAACATTTTCGTAATTATGGTCCGCTGACGCTCGGTCCGCTTGTAATCCCATCCGGCAGTATAGCGGATTCTGGCATAAGACGTAGCTTGGACTCCATCCACATGAACGCCATCTCCTGCAGCTACATGTCCGCTGCTGTGCCCTGTAATCGCATTGGTAGCGTCAATATAGTCGTTCATATACCCGACCTCATCACTGGTAATGTCCAGCTCGATTCCGCCAAGCAAGTCAATAGCGTCCACCAAGGAACTAAAATCTACGCTGACATAATCCGTAATATCCAAATCCAGGTTCTTATTCAGCATTTCTATAGCCTGTTTGGGACCGCCGTTGGCGTAAGCTGCGTTCGCCTTGCGGAATTTGTTATCCTCAATATCCAGATAGGTGTCGCGGTAAACAGACGCCATCTTGATCTCTCCAGTTTTTTTATTGATGCTTGCCACAATAATAGTATCGCTGTTGCCGCTTTCAAAATCACCTGAGGAACGGTTGTCCAATCCGAACAGGGCGATACTCTCATAACCTTTCATTGCTTCTTTGGTTTCGGGTTCCAAATTATTCATTTTGACGTCCTTGTCCTTAATCATCACTTTTCCCATTTTTTGATACTTGCTCCAGGAGAATGCCACTGGAATCAAGATCAACGCCAGTAAAATCACTATTGTCAGAAAAATCAGCTTTCGTTTCTGCTTTCTCTTTCTGCGGGTTGTTTTCTTTCTATTTCTTCCGCCATCATGTCTTGGCTCTCTTGCCATATTTCACTTCCTCCTTACAATCTTTTCTAATATATTCTCTGTATCCACATTTCAATCATTTGTCCCGCAAATATGTTTCACAAACGCCTGCCCATGCCAGACGCTTAGAAAATCAACATATCATAGTAAAGAATTATAACATAAGAGACTTCTTTTTTCTAGGGGCAATCTTATTGCGATATTTGCAAAAAAAATTAATAATATAGTAAGAAGTCTTTAAAAGCCTTATGTGTAATCCCGTTTGCTGTATCGCTGTCCCGCTTGAGGAGGAGGCTTATGGGGCTGTCACACGAATAGATTCGCTTGTTTAAAAATTCTTGCCGCTCATGTGGCAAAGACAGAATGCACAAATTTATGTCTTGTAATCTATGCTAGGTAAACGGTAGATAATCTGTACCTATACAAAACTGGAGCAAACCTGTATGATAGAGACAGATTTGCTCCAGTCTTATTTCATTTCTTCTTTGCCAGGCTTCCGGCAATTCGCGGGAAGATTCGGTGACCAGGGAAGCAAGTCATCCAGAAAACGGCGGTCAATGCCATCCAAATGTTTCGGGATCTCGGTAAGCAGGTATTCAAAATAATCATACGGTTTCAGGTTGTTGGCTTTCGCTGTTTCTGCAATACTGTATATAATGGCGCTCGATTTTGCCCCTGCAACCGTATCGATCATCACCCAGTTCTTCTTGCCGATACAGAATCCCCGGATCGACTGCTCGGCGGCGTTGTTTTCCATTGGGACTTCCCCGTCATCAAGGAACACCTTTAGGTATTTTTCCTGGTTGATGGAGTAATTGAAACCCTCCCATGTCTTGCTTTTCTGTGGGACTTTCAGGATGTTTTCCTTTACCCACGTAAAATAGGCCTCCACCAGCGGACGGACACTTAACTGGCGGCGGATTTTACGTTCTTCTGCCGGAAGATCCTTCGGCAGCTTTTCTTCCCGGTAGATGGCCTGTATCATTGTCAGCGCAAGGTACGCGCGGCTGTCTTTCTGCTTTGCTTTCGGCAGGGTTTTGACCGCTTCGTCAAATCTTCGTCTGGCATGGGACCAGCATCCGGCAATCTTTAGGTCTTCCCTCTCGGTTTCAACCGTGTGGTAGACCTGATAACCGTCTGTAACGCATATGCCATTGAAATTCTTCAGGAACTCTCTGGGATGGCTGGCATTGCGCGTCTTCTGGTATTCATATAGGACAATCTGGCGGTCCGTGTACATCCGCCCAGCGCGGTATACCCACATAAAGCTTTTTGCTCCGGCAGGGCGGCCGTCTTTGTTTACCAGCACAGGTGTTTCATCTGCCTGCAGCACATGGTAATCGTACATTTTTTCATGCAGGCAATCATAGAGGACCGCAAGGTACCTGTCCGCGCACTGGATCGTCCAGTTCGCCATGTTCTGCCGGGAAATATGCAGGCCATAACGTTCAAACTCCTGCTCCTGACGGTAAAGTGGGACGGCATTGACGTATTTTGCGTTCATTACTGCCGCTTCAAGAGACGCAGACACAAGGCTCCCCCTTAAAAGGCATTCTGGGTGCGGAGCTCTTACGATCTCGTCCGTTTTCTTCCCGGCATACACCTTTACATGATGTTCCTCCACCTCGACTTTCGCCGGGGTAAATCCATATCTGCGGTATACTTCATCCGGGAGCTGCTTAAAGCCGTCTTTCCCGAACCGTTCCTCCAGTTCTCCTTCCGACATGGAATGTTCGATCACCACAACCGGCTGACCGGAAAGATCTTCTTCCGTCTTTCCCTGCTTTTTCTTTGGTTTCTGCCGAATGGCGGTCTCTGCTGTTTCACCAGCTTCTTCAACAACAGCCTCTGCTTCGTTAAAAAATACAATCTTCCCATCCACTTCCATAAAAGAAATCCGGGCTTCCGTTTCATGCTTTTCTGATGTCCTGCCGAAACGATGTCTTTTTAAGTCCGCCACCTGTTCAAGCACCAGCTGGAGGGTCTGGTCGATCCGCTTCAGCTGCTCCTGCTGTGACAGAAACAGCTGGATGAGAGTTTTCTTGTCAAGGCTGTTCAGTTTTTCTTCTGTATATTCCAAAGCCATGCCGCTGCCTCCCGTTTTTCCACTGGTTCCATTATAACGGAAAACAATCGTTTTTGCGAATCCAGAGAGGAAAGGCATCCGTCATAATGCCCAAGGCGTCTAAATGCATCAGGACTGCTTATGCTGCCTTTTCCTAATACGGCTTTTCCCAAAATAAAACGTGGGCAGCTGCGGCATATATGGCCGAAAAACCACGGCAGAAACCGTTTTTACCATAGAAAACAGCCCATCTGCAGGTGCATGGCAACCGTCTGGAAATTTCTCTGTTTTGCACAAGTCCCCTACGTGCAGAAATCATCCCATATATTCCGGAGGCTCCACCGGTTTGACAGACTTCTTCGGTGCAATCGTCAGCCCCTCCATCAGCCAGCGGAACTGCTGCGGCGTCAGGGAACGCACTTCCTGAGGGCTGCGCGGCCACTCAAAACGGCTTTCTGACAATCTCTTATATAACAGAAGCCATCCATCCCCTTCCCATACCAGTCCTTTGATACGGTCTGTACGCCGCCCGTAGAAAAGGTAAAGGGTATCAGGCACAAAAGGTCTATTTCCCGTCTGCGCTTCCACAAGTGCTGCCAGACGATCCATTCCAGAGCGTAGATCTGTATAGCCGCAGACAATGTAGACGGCCCTAAAGCAAGTGGCGTCATTCAGCATCCCGTATCACCTCAAGAACCGCCGCAAGAAGACCCATAGGTGTAGATTCTGTTACATGGACAGAAAATCCCTTTGTGGAAATATTCAGTCCAGGCTGTGCATCACTGCTGTTTTTTTCTTCCGCACACAGAATCTCCGGTCTTACAGGAACGACCTGTTGTGGCGGATTTTCCCCGGGAATACTTTCAAGACAGGCTTCCCTTACACGACGAAGCCTGTAATAATAATTCGCTTTTGTAATCCCATGACAGGCACACCAGCTGACAACGCTCATGCCGGCTGGGCGGCGCTGGCAGTCTCTAATCTGTGCGGCCCATTCCTGGAGACGGCATTGCTCAGCCACCATGGTTGTTTCTGAACTCATAGACTTACCTCCGTATATCGGTATCAAAAGTTGAGACTTAACTTTTAATACCCGTAATAGAAATATAGTCTATTGTCACACACTTTTCCTCTACAGTCGAGGTACAGACTATCTACCGTTTACTATGCTAGTGCGACACCCCCATTTCTTTTGCCTATTAATATTGCCAGTACCTACCTATTCTAGTACAATGACGCCCAAGAGAGCTCCATGATGTTCTTTAATCAATTTCAACTCATCTTCAATCTCACGATACGCCGATATGCCTATCTGTTCCACAAGCAACAGCGTTCCATTTTCTATGCCAGATTTCAGAGAAGAAGCATCATAAGCCATATTTCCTCCATCGTTAACCTCAATATCCTGTGCCCGAAATTCTCTTTTTAATTGTTCCATTATCGTTTTGTCCGCTTTCTCATATTCGCTTCCAGTCATATAGATACTGCTGACTCCCCTTTGTTTGCAAGAAAGCGCTATTTTTGTGGCTATAACCTTAATCTGCTGTTCTTGTCCTATCTTTTTCTTTCCTTTATTTTTTAAGGACAACAGTAAGCGATCAATAGAAGCCAAGAAACGTTTTTTCTGATCAGGGATCTTGATTTCTCCTAGCATGTGTATGCCATATATATTCTGGATCTCTTCTGATTTCTGCAACTTTGTTGAAAAAATCATCATAAGCACAATCCAAGCGCCCACCAAGAAAAAGCCAGCCATAACCCCTACGATCAAAAATTTCACACTAACGCTAGGCAAGTCTTCTTCTAATTCTGCCCCGTTTATCTTACTGGCTTCCAATTCAAACAATGCTAACTGACTTGCAGACATGCCAGTCTTCAAACTTTTAAGTTGTGTTTTCAGCGCAGTAATATTGCTAGCAATCGTATTCTTTTTTTCCACTAATGCTGAATCTACCACCATGCTTTGGGATTCTTCTATTAGTTTCAACGTATGGGCGCCGACATTCTGCACTTCTGATTCCTTTTGTTGTAAAAATGATTTAATCACATCAGAAATATCATTCAATTTTTCTACATCCACATAACTTACAGAAATAGAAATCACACTTTCTGATAATGTAACGCTCAATAATTCCCGAAAGTCCTCCTCATTGATAGAGAGATTTGCATCTTCAATAACTTTTTGCGCCATCTCACCGCTGTTGATATAATTGTTATAGATAGAAACAAGTTCTAACGTATAATCTCTCTCGCTATCTTTGGTATAATTAACTATATAATCTGACTGCACATAATACTGCTGTTCCAGCACAGGCTTTTCAAACGGATCGATCTGCATCAAGGCAGACTTTTGCTGGTAAGTCTCATATCCTGTTATACGTTTCTGCAAATCAATCGCATTATTATACTTTTCTAGTTCTTCTTTGTTGAATTCTTTTTTGGATTCTTCAAGATCTACATTCATCGAGGCTTGGTACGTCCTTGCATCCAGAAAATACTTCCCCCCGCTTAGCAATACTGCAAAAAGGATTCCAAAGCAAAGCATTTGGCGCCAGCTAAATAAAATTTTCCAGAATAAATCTATTAAATTGATCTCCCTTTCTACTCTTTCTTTTGTTTCCATCAAAACGTTCCTCCATGTTCATGCTTTATTAATAATTACGAATTCATGTTTAATCTCTTTGATATAAGTCACGAGTATAAACTTTGTCAATGATATCGTCTAAACACTCTTCATACCTGTTTGCTATGACGACATCTGCCTTGCGCTTAAATAACTCCAAGTCATTGACAACCTTGCTTCCAAAAAAAGTCGTACTATCTTCTAACGTGGGTTCAAACACAATGACCTCTGCCCCTTTTGCCTTTATTCTTTTCATAACGCCCTGAATAGAGCTCTGACGGAAATTATCTGAATTCGACTTCATTGTAAGACGGTAAATTCCTACAGTGACTTTTTTTTCATCTAATTTTTTATAATGATTTTTTCCAGTATAAGCATAATATCCAGCTTTTCTCAAAATCTGGTCCGCAATAAAATCTTTTCGAGTTCGATTGGACTGCACAATTGCCCCTATGATATTTTCTGGAACATCCTTATAATTAGCCAATAGCTGCTTTGTGTCTTTAGGGAGACAATATCCGCCATACCCAAAAGAAGGATTGTTATAATGACTTCCAATTCTAGGATCCAGACACACGCCGTCAATGATCTGCTTTGTATCGAGACCTTTGAGTTCTGCATATGTGTCCAATTCATTAAAATAAGACACTCTCAATGCCAGATATGTGTTGGCAAACAGCTTCACTGCCTCTGCCTCGGTAAAACCCATATAAAGAATTTCCACGTTTTCTTTTAATGCGCTTTCTGCCAATAATCCTGTAAAAATTTCAGCTTTTTCTCTGGTTTCACTATCACATCCAACAATAATCCTCGAAGGATACAAATTATCATAAAGAGCTTTGGATTCTCGTAAAAATTCAGGGGAAAATAAAATATTCTTGCTGTTGTATTCTTGTCTTATTTGTGCCGTATAGCCTACAGGAATCGTTGATTTTATAACAATCGTGGCCAACGGATTCACTTCCATCACTAATTGAAGCACAGCTTCAATGGCAGAAGTATCAAAAAAGTTTCTTTCTGAATCATAATTCGTGGGTGTTGCTATTATTATAAAATCGGCCTCTCTATACGCACTGACGGCATCGCAGGTCGCCGTTAAGTCTAATTCTTTTTCCGACAAATATTTTTCAATGTACTCATCTTGTATCGGAGAAATCTTACAATTAATCATATCCACTTTCTCTGGAATAATATCTACCGCCAACACTTTATTTTTTTGCGCTAAAAGGACAGCTAATGACAAACCTACATATCCCGTCCCTGCAATTGCAATTGTCCATTTTTTCATTTTTCAATTCTCCATAAAAATGCCTGACACACCATATACCATGAAAAGAGTACTAAATACTAGCATAAATGTCAAGTCTCATTCTGCCTTTTATTCAGTAGTAACATCTTCATCTTTTGTATAATTTTACTGCCATCCTGCTTCAACCATAAAAAATATATACATTTCAATCTAATCACATGGACACGAAACACAAATTCCTAATTTTATAAAATCACCCGAAAATGTTTAAACATAGAATACAAATAACTCGCACCAAAAGTTCCCAGCTGTTTTGGTCCCGTAACATTTTGCTGCAACTCCAATGTTTTGTGTAATGCAAGCACTATGGTCGACCTGGTAATCGCTTTTTCTTTTCTACTGACAAATATTTCATTTCCCTTTAAAGAATAGGTGAAGCGCAGTCCATGCATTGTATAAAATGGATAATCATCAAATATACTTATTGTTCTCCAAAGCGCATCTTCTAAAATGGAACTCGTCGTTTTCTCTTTCATTTTCTCTTCCAGACAAGCCACCGCACTCTTTCTTTCCCGGAATGTTCTTATCCGCTGCGCATTCAGGCTTAGCTCTTCTGTATTATAAATCATTTTCGTATATGGCAGATAACTATGGACAGATGCCCTGCTCAACCCTGTTATTTTTTGTATTTCCAGGATTGTCCTTCCTGCTTTCTTCAATTCATTAATCTTCTCGCTAATTTCAGATGAAAACACGCCCGCCGTCACCAATAGCTTGCGCACTTTAAGTGGCGTCATATCAAATTCATCCGCAATTTTACGAATTGAATAGCAAGGATTGCCGTCAGCTGATATATAGATAGCAGCCACTTCCTCTAATAGTTCTTCCATAATTTTCTCTGAATTATAATTTGGTTTCTTTTTTGGTCTTGACATTTAAAACCTCTTTTCCATTTCAATCTAACCATATATCTTCTAGCACCCATCATTATTCCTGTTTTCATGCAGGCTTTCCATCTTTCAAATATCATACCCTCTGGACCTAAAACAAGTGCTCCAGAGGGTATATAAAAAGTTTTAATTTATTTTTCTCCATGTCATTCTATCCACAACGCCAGTGTAGCTTTGAATGATCTTCACCACTTTCGTACTAACATTCTCTTCCACATAATCTGGCACCGGAACGCCAAGCTCTCCATCAAGATTCATCGTTACAGCAGTCTCAACGGCCTGCAGTAATGATGTTTCATCGATGCCAGCAAGCACGAAGCACGCTTTGTCCAATGCTTCTGGACGTTCCGTACTTGTTCTGATGCAGATAGCCGGAAACGGATGCCCTACGCTGGTAAAAAAGCTGCTTTCCTCTGGCAATGTGCCAGAATCAGAAACTACTGCAAACGCATTTACCTGCAAATGATTATAATCATGGAAGCCAAGTGGCTCATGCTGAATCACCCGCCTGTCCAGTTCAAAGCCGGATGCTTCCAAACGATTTCTGGAACGTGGATGACAGGAATAGAGGATCGGCATATCATACTTTTCTGCCATCTTATTGATAGCGGAAAACAGTGATAAGAAATTTTTTTCTGTATCAATATTTTCCTCTCTGTGAGCGGAAAGCAGAATATATCTCTGTGGTTCAAGCCCCAGTTTTTCTAAAATGTCCGACTTCTCAATCTCTTCAAGATTCTGATGCAGCACTTCCGCCATCGGAGAACCCGTTACATACACACGCTCTTTCGGCAAGCCGCACTCATGCAAATATTTCCTTGCGTGTTCAGAATACGCCAAGTTTACATCCGAAATAATATCTACGATACGGCGATTCGTTTCCTCTGGCAAACACTCATCCTTGCAGCGGTTTCCTGCTTCCATATGGAAAATCGGGATATGCAGGCGCTTTGCTGCAATTGCCGACAAACAAGAATTTGTATCTCCCAAAATCAGCAGCGCATCCGGTTTAATCTGATTCATCAGCTTGTAAGAACAGTTGATGATGTTTCCAACAGTTGCGCCAAGATCATCACCTACGGCATCCATATATACTTGCGGATTTTCAATCTTTAAGTTCTCAAAAAAGATACCGTTGAGATTATAATCGTAGTTCTGCCCGGTATGTGCCAATACCACGTCAAAATACTTGCGACATTTATTGATAACTGCGGCAAGACGGATGATCTCAGGACGTGTCCCAACAATAATAAGGAGTTTCAGCTTCCCATTCCCTTTAAATTTAATATCTGAAAAATCTGTTTTTATTTCCATTTCAGCGCTCCTTTTTTACATAGGCTCCAAACCAGCGTATAGCATTGCCATTAGATATTCAAAACTTCCATCATATGGATTTCTCCTTTTTTGATATTTCAATGCCTTTGAAAATTACACTGGTTCATAAAATGTATCTGGTCTGTCCTGATTGAAAATCTCATTACAGGTCATAACTGTTACCAGATTTTCTGTTTCGCTTAGGTTTATGATATTATGGGTCCATCCAGGAATCATATAGATTGCTTCGATTTTGTCCCCGCTGACTTCAAACTCCACAATTTCTCCAGTATGAATATTCCGTTCCTGAATCAATCCATGCCCGGCGACCACGATAAACAATTCCCACTTAGAATTGTGCCAGTGTTGGCCTTTTGTAATTCCTGGCTTAGAAATGTTGATGCTGATTTGCCCACAGTCAGCTGTATGCATCAGTTCCGTGAAAGAACCTCTCTCATCACGATTCATCCTCAACTCATACTTGAACTTGTCTACTGGAAGATAGGTTAAATAAAGAGAATACAGCTTTTTGGCAAAAGAACCTTCTGGTATTTTTGGCATCATCAGTGTGTGCGGTTGTGCTTTAAACTGTTCCAGCAAATCCACGATTTCGCCGAGCTTTACCTTGTGAGTAACTGGCACGCAACAATATCTTCCGCAATCATCTGGTACTGCTTCTACCCCGACAAATTCACAGTGTTGCTCTTTCCCCTCCAGAAGGTCAAACATTCCCTCTACCAAGTCATCAATATACAGCAGTTCCAACTCCGTACCCCGGTCATTGACTGTAAATTCTTCATCGTTCGCCACTGCCCAGCAGAACGTGGAAACCGCCGAATTATATTTGGGGCGGCTATGTCCCATCACGTTTGGAAAACGATAGACTGCGACTTTCGTTCCAGTTTGTTCTGCATAAGAAAAGAATAATTCTTCCCCAGCTTTTTTACTTCTCCCATACTCGGAATTACCAAATCTTCCTGCCAGCGTCGCCTGAATAGAAGAAGATAGCATGATCGTAGCTTTATTCTCATACTTCTTCAATGTAGCTAACAATATGGATGCGAATCCGAAGTTGCCTTTCATGAAATCTTCTAGATTTTCTGGGCGATTCACTCCTGCTAAATGAAACACGAAGTCAGTTTTCTTACAGTATGATTCCAATTCCTCAATTGTAGAATCGAGATCATACTGATAAATCTCATCAACTTGAATCCCCGGCCTGGTGCGGTTTTTATTTTCTTTGATATTTTTTAAATTAGCAACAAGGGCAGTTCCTACCATTCCCTTGGCACCGGTTACTAAAATGTTCATACGCTACCTCGACTACTACTGATTATCTTTCGCCAATTCTTCCTGGATATAAGTAAGAGAGGATATCTTCTCTTTCGTTTCTTCCACCGTCAGTAATTTTGTATTATTGGAATTAAATTCGCTCAGTTTTACTCTCTTTGTATTACCCTGTGTAAAGAACTTATCATAATTGAGCCCTCTCTTATCACATGGTACACGATAGAAGTTGCCTAAGTCAATAGCATGAGCGCATTCTTCATTTGTCAAAAGTGTCTCGTACATCTTCTCGCCATGACGGATGCCAATAATCTTAATATCATCTTTATTTCCGCCAAACAACTCGCAAACTGCTTCTGCCTGTGTCTGAATCGTACATGCTGGCGCTTTCTGAACCAAAATATCACCTGGCTCTCCATGCTCAAACGCAAAGAGAACTAGATCCACGGCCTCCTCTAACGACATAATAAAACGTGTCATAGTTGGCTCTGTCAAAGTAATCGGGCTTGCGTTTCTGATTTGGTCAATCCAAAGCGGAATAACAGAACCGCGGGAGCACATGACATTCCCGTATCGTGTGCAGCAAATTTTCGTTTTCTTCGTTGTCCGGCTCTTGGCAACAATTACCTTTTCCATCATTGCTTTCGAAGTGCCCATCGCATTGACTGGATAAGCCGCTTTGTCAGTGGAAAGACAGATTACGGATTTTACCCCCTCATCAATAGCCGCCGTCAGGACATTCTCCGTCCCCAGCACATTCGTCTTTACCGCCTCAATGGGGAAGAATTCACAAGAGGGCACCTGTTTTAATGCTGCCGCATGGAAGATATAGTCCACATCATACATCGCATTCTTAACGGAAGCCAAATCACGGACGTCCCCAATGTAAAATCGAATCTTATCAGCAACCTCAGGCATTTTCACCTGAAACTCATGCCTCATATCATCCTGTTTTTTTTCATCACGGGAGAAAATGCGGATCTCTTTGATGTCTGTCTGAAGAAAACGATTCAAAACAGCATTACCGAAAGAGCCTGTCCCTCCCGTAATTAATAATGTTTTATTTGTAAATACACTCATTTATTTGCCTCTCCTATACTTTTCACATTATGTTTCTTCAATAACTATCAACTTCTAGTCACAATAAAATTCTTTCGTAAATGCCCTTTTTTCACAACAATGAACTTGATATTGGATTTGATTACATATAAAATTCCTTATACCATTCTGCAAATTTCCTCAGCCCTTCCTGTAGGCTTGTACTCGGTTTGAATCCAAAGTCACGTTCTAGAGCACTTGTATCTGCATATGTCACTGGAACATCCCCCGGCTGCATTGGGACTAATTTCTTATGCGCCTCAAAATCATAATCTTTTGGGAGCACTCCTGCACGAATTAACTCCTGCTGTAAAATATCAACAAAATCAAGCAGGTTCTCTGGTTGATTATTTCCAATGTTATAAACAGCATATGGGGGAATCGGCAAACCATCTTCTCCTGATTTCTTCTCTGGCGGACACTGCATGATACGTTTCACACCTTCCACAATATCATCTACGTATGTGAAATCACGTTTACAGTTTCCATAATTGAAAATTCGGATTGTCTCATGATTACGAAGTTTATTTGTAAATCCAAAATATGCCATATCCGGCCTTCCCGCCGGACCATAAACTGTAAAGAAGCGAAGTCCCGTTGACGGAATATTATAAAGCTTCGAGTACGCATGAGCCATCAACTCATTGGATTTTTTTGTCGCAGCGTAAAGAGACACCGGATTGTCTACTTTATCATCTGTAGAGTATGGAATCTTCTTGTTGGTTCCATATACCGAAGAAGAAGAAGCATACACGAGGTGCTCGACTCCATTATAACCATTTTTTGCTGAATCCTTATCATGATAAGAATGACGGCACGCTTCTAAAATGTTATAAAAACCAATTAAGTTAGACTCTATATAAGCATCGGGATTGGCAATCGAATAGCGGACGCCTGCCTGTGCTGCTAGATTCACGACAATATCTGGCCTATATTCCGTAAAAACAGAGTTAATCACTGCCTTGTCCGCAATAGACTCTTTCACAAATATCCATGAAGAGCCTTGCTGCTTCTTCACAAGTTCTTCAATTTTTTTTAAACGATATTCCTTAATTGAAACATCATAATAATCATTCATATTATCAATGCCAATGATCGTGACATCCGGCACGGTATAAAAAAGTTCCAACACAAGGTTAGAACCAATAAAGCCAGCTGCACCAGTTATCAGAATCTTTTTACTTTTTAATGTAATACTATTTTCTTTCAAATTTCTATCTACCTTCACTTTCACAAAGAGAAGAAAAAATGCTCTAGACATTATTATTGTTTATAATCCATTGTCACTTTTCACTTCCCCGTATTCTAAAATATCAGCAATTCTTTTACATGCATATCCATCTCCATATGGATTGCTTGCATGTGACATCGCATTGTAAGATTCTTCATTTTCAAGGAGTTCTTTAAAACTCATGTAAATAACTTCTTCATTTGTTCCCACAAGCTTCAATGTCCCTGCTGCAATTCCCTCTGGCCTCTCCGTCGTATCACGCATGACAAGAACTGGCTTTCCTAAAGATGGAGCTTCTTCCTGTATTCCGCCACTGTCAGTCAAAATCATAAAGCTCCTTGACAAAAAATTATGAAAATCCAGTACATCCAGCGGTTCAATGATATGAATCCTGTCGCAACCGCCAAGCTCTTCCTCTGCCGTCTGTCTGACTACTGGATTCATATGAATTGGATAAATGACTTTTACATCCAGATATTCATCCATGATACGCCGAATTGCGCGGAACATATGATGCATCGGTTCTCCAAGATTTTCTCTCCTGTGAGCGGTAACCATGATCAATTTGCTTCCTTGTGCCCACTCTAGCTCCTGATGGGAATAATCTTTTCTAACGGTTGTCTTCAACGCATCAATCGCTGTATTGCCTGTAATATAAATATTCCCTGTATTCTTGCCTTCATTCAATAGATTCTTCTTAGACATCTCTGTTGGAGCAAAATGATACTGAGAAATGATTCCCACTGCCTGGCGGTTAAATTCCTCTGGATATGGAGAACAGATATTATAAGTACGAAGCCCTGCCTCCACATGCCCCACGGGAATCTGCAAATAAAAACAAGCCAATGCAGTTACGAATGTCGTGGAAGTATCCCCATGCACGAGAACGACGTCTGGCCTCACCTCTTGCAACACTTCTTTGATTCTGTTCAAAATATTCGTTGTCACATCAAACAAAGTCTGACTCTCTTTCATAATTGATAAGTCAAAGTCAGGGACTACGCCAAAAGCTTCTAGTACCTGATCTAACATCTGTCTATGCTGCCCAGTCACACAGACAATTGTTTGAACCGTTTTTCTTGTCTTCAACTCATTTACCAATGGACACATCTTGATAGCTTCTGGACGTGTGCCAAACACTAACATTATTTTCTTCATATTACTTCTCTTTCTTTCTACGAATCATTTTTACGAAAGGTTCTTCGATACACTCAATTCTGATAATATCAATGATTACGCATATAACATATATCAAAGGTATGCTAATCAATGCATGAATGTATAAATAATCAGAATTCCACATTTCTTTACATCTTAGCAACGTTCCCCACAACCATTGTCTCATTATGTCACTATTGGCATGTATAAGCAATACTCCAATAGTAGAACGGGCCATGGTATTAATTACCCTGCTATATTTTATCTCCACATTTTTAAAGAATAGAAAAGCCGCAACAGAAGTGGTTAACGCAAAAATCTTATTTGAATCTTCTATAAAAAAGAACATCAATCTTACATTTAACGCAGCGCTTAATTGTAGGCATATAAAAATGCTAACTATTGATATTATGCAGTTGAGTGAAAATACCCCCCCCCCACAACTTTTTTTGTTCAAAGCATCTCATTGGGTGCAAGCGAATATAAGCCCCCAGTAAATATATAACAAAAAACCAACTAACATAACTAAACGATACTTCAAATCCAGGCAATGGATCAATAACCGTATATATTATTAACAAAAGTAACAGAAGCATTCCATGTTGCTTTTTATCCATATCGCGAATCAGTATATTGATATATGGAATCAAAAAATAAAATACTATATAACAGCTTACAAAATTTCTCGTAATTGAGGTCAGAGGAATACAAGCTTTCACAAATTCTATCACAGAAAATGTAACTTCTGGACTGAAAATCGTAAATAACAAATATATTATGATATTATAGAACTCTACTTCCAAAATTAATTTGAAATGTTTTTTAATATTGATCTCGGACATGCACATATAATATCCTGTAATTAAAACAAAGCAATTAATCGCCGGCTTTCCAAACCAGCCAATGATCACAAGAAACATTGACTTGACGTCATTGGGATTCTCGTATATACGATCTAAAAGTCCTGAGTTATGTACATAATGTGATGCCACCAGGGAAATCATCAGCAAAATCCTAAAAAGTTCAATATTTGATTGTCTCAGCTTTACCTTTTGTTTCATACTTGACATTTACGTTTCCTCCAAATATATTAATTTCCCATGGTATATAATTTTTTCCATTCTTCCGACGAGCTTTCCCATGATGAATATGCCGCAATTAACTCCTGATTCCCTTTCAAACGCATTTTTTGATCTTCTTGTAGCCCAAAAGCGACATACTTTTTTAACAGTTTTGGCAATTCATCAAATTCATGATATTCCCAATAATAGATTCCCATTTTCTTAAATTCCTGATATTCAATCCAAGAAGGATTTAACAATAACTTCTTTGCAAAAAGATATTCTTGGACAGATGCTGATAAAGCATCTGTTCTCTGAGCATGAATAAATAGATCAGTAACCGTTCTTAACTTCATCGTCTCTGTATCATCCATAAATTCAGTAAATATCTTATATCCACACTCTATATCCTTAAGACTCTGTTCTAATTCCAAAAGATATTCCGGCTTCAGACCATATGTCAATGGAAAAATCAAAAATATTTTCTTTCTTATATCAGCTGGCAGTCTCTTAATGGCATTGATGACCGGAATATGATTTTGCCCCTCGCTTCCATTGTATCCAATTGATATAATCTTTTTATCATTTGGAATTTCCCACTCTTCTCTGCATTTGTCTCTATTTATCAGACCATAATTGACTTTGCTCAATGCACTGATGCCAAATCGAATTGGTAACACTTTTTTAGCATATTTTTGTCCATAGACTGATTCGAACTTTTTTAGCAATTCCTTTGACGCCAAAGTGACATTATCTGACATTTCAATATATTTTTCATATGTTAACAATTCTTTATTATCTTTTCTTAGTAAATCACTCCCCCAAAAAGTAATGATTATTTTAGGAGAATATTTTTTTAGATATCTTAGCGCAAGCAACTTTCCTCGATTTACATAATGAACATGCACAAAATCAAATCTGCCATATTTTTTCACTGCTCGACGAGTTTCCAATAAATATACCAAGAATCTCAATCTCGGGTTGCTGAGCAAAGTGCTTTTCTTACTAGGTAAACATACAATTTCAGATTTCACATCAAAAGCTGAGATTGAATATTTATCGTTTATAATTACGATCTTTCTTTGATCTTCATTTAGGACATTTTCAACATATTTTTTTAGCCATATGGATTCCCAATCTCCCAGAATGAGAATTTTCTCTTTTTCCATCTTCTACTCCTCTCTAAATGTTCAATACTTACTTTTGAAGCTTATTCATCAACATACATTTTTACTGCCGCCAACGCCGTTAATGCCATGCTCTTATCTCGTGCATTTCCTTGTTGATATAACATTTTGACCATTTCCGTTAATTCAGGATATTGTTCCAGTAACTTTAAATTGTCCAAATAATAATTATCCATAAAATTTTTAATTACCAGATTATTTTTATACCAATGATCCAAGGGGTTCATATTATTTTTATTAGCAATATGTAAATATTGTCTCAGTTTAAATAAAACCTTTAGACAAAATATTCTTAATGAAAGCATTGCCTTATTCGCATCTACTCTACACATGCTTTTGTCTTCAACAATCTTAAACGCATCTGGATAACATTTTTTTACCCATTTTTGCAATATTTTACCTTTTACTCTTTTTTCTAGAGGAATAGATAAAAAGTAATCATAAAAATCAACGTCTGCATACGGAGAAGCAGACTCCATTGTATTATGACGAATTAAAAGCGTACTAAATCCTGCTCTGATTCCTCTGCATAACAACGTAAACATCTCATTATTTTCATAATTCTCTAAAATACTACTGTCTAAATAACTGTCTGGAATAACCCTGGACAATCGCATTCCCTTTTCAAATGAAGCTGGTTGATGCTTATAGTACTTTTCTCCTGGAAAAGCTCCATCATGGATATCTCCCAATAATCCGCCATGCTCTAGGCCAAAATATTCAAAATTCAAATTATGAACGATATTGTTTACCCCTGTCGTAGCCGAATATAAGCTTAATCCATAATTACTTTTTACAATTTCTTCCAAATTGGTGAGATAATTGGCATGATTAAGTGGAAAATAAACCAAATCATATCCCAAATCCTGATACAATTTCATCGTAACTTTGAATTCGTTGCTTTCAAACTGGCTAAATGTGACATTTGAAATATTTGTATATCCCATAGACTTTGCCACATAATTTATCACTCTGCAATCAAGTCCCCCGCTTAAATCAACTAATGAGCGCTTATCATACTCTTTATCTTTTTCAAGTCCCATGGTAATGGCATTTCGAAATAACTTATCTAGTTTTTGAATCATGACTTCTTCGCTATCACTCGTTGTATCCCTATTAGAAAACTTATGATAACACTCAAAACTAATGTTATTATTTTGCAAATCCCAGTGAGCTAATGTTCCCAAATCTAATCTTTTTATTGTCTCAACATATGTGCAGTCCTCTATCATATATCCAAATGTAAGCATATATTTTACAGCATTAGTGCACAATTTTCTCTTCATACCATTCTGTGTATAGACATTGCTTATCATATTAAAATTAGAAGAAATGACCACCACATCTGCACAATTTGAATAGAAAACCCCACGTTCTCCTAAATGATCTGTAAAAACTGTAATCCTCTTATCAGCTTTATAAAATATAAATCCATTAAAGGATCCTCTGAGCAATTTAGGAAAGCACTCTTTCTCATCAATCCATTTTATTACTGTTTCTTTCCAAGTGCCATTTTGGGACAGACTCGATTTATTAAGTATTACCCCGTCAAGACATACAATGTACTTTTCTGTTTCAAAGAAAAGTTTATCATTAATGAATTGATTATTATGTTTATATGCAAAGCAATACCCCCCCCCCGAACATAGTTTCATAATCATTTTCCTGCAATTTAAAATTTTTTTGAGTGATAATCCAACCTGTCATCATTTCCTCCAATTTTATTCATAATCAGCTTTTCTATATGCATTCTTCACAATCAATTTTATAATTTTTTCTTTATCCAATATTTAAAATACGATATCGCAAAAACTGCCGATACAATAGAAACTGTAATTGTCGCATAAGCTGCACCAACAGAACCATATCTTTTAATAAGTACGCAGTTTAATATAATATTTAATGCACTGCAGAAAATTGTTCTAATTAAGTTGATATTTACTTTTTTGATAGCAACCATGACATTGCCTAAAACCATATTAAATGTCCCTGAAATCAAATAATTGAATACAAGCATTCTTAACACAAGCACAGCGTCTCTATATTTATTTCCCCATAAAACAGCAACAATAAATGGCGCTAAAATTATAATCGCTATGGAAACACATACATTTAATCCAAAAACTCCTGCCAGTAATTTATTGGTGTTCTTTTGCAGCCAATGCGGATTATCATTATGCTCCACAAAATATGGAAATATAAATACCATAATGCTTGACGGAATAAATGTAAGGGCTGTTGGAATTTGCGTAGCTACTTTATATGTTGCCACTATTGCCGGATCCCCTATGAAATGATTAATACAAGTAACATCTAAAAGCATCATTAGTGTAGAAGTAAAATTTGTCAGGCAACATACAATTGAATATTTTAAGATTTCTTTTTTTAATTTTATATTTATTGGAGCAATATTTCCACTGTTTACTGTTTCTTTCTGTTTTGAAAAAGTATACGAAATCACACCTGTTAATGCATGTTTTCCATACAATGCCACAATATACCCTTCGATCCCATAGCTCTTGGATAACACAAACGCTAAAATCAAAAACACTACTGATGAAGAGACATTGGAAAGCATAAAATGACGGTTGTCCCTAGCGACTCTAAGTTTAATTTGCATATAGTTGCCGACAAAGGCAACAAGCGGCCAGCCAGACATCCATATCAAGTAATTTCTGGCTGGAATACCGAGTAAGAATCTCGAAAATATAGGGATGAAAAAAAGAAGTACTATATTAAAAATCTCTCCTGCTTTAAGACAAAATGAGTAGATCGCGCTTTTTTCCGTTTCCACTCTTTTTTCAGAACAATATTGCAGCACCCCATTGGTTAACCCCAATCCTATGAATACTGCAATATATCCGTAAATATTATATGCAACCGCATAATATCCATAATCCTCTTTGGAAAATTGACGTACAATTACAATAGAGACAATGAATGCGATAAACTCACTAAAAACCGAACTCAGAAAAATATCACTTAATCCTTTTTTATGAAGGTTCTTTAGAAGTTCAGCAAGATATCCTATTTTATTTTTCATTTTCTATTTTTATCCTTCTCTTTTTCGTAGTTCTATTTATTACAATGACAATGATTAAAAGGAATAAATTTGACGGTATCACCGTTGATAAATCATTACTTGTAATCAATGAATACGCAAAAAAACACATTCTAAATTTGAGAATCGTGTATTGATTTGATATTTTATCAAACGTCATATCTATCCAACGTAATATTCTGGTATATACTAAGCAATTAACTACGATTCCTATGATTGAACCTTGGAAATATCCATATGAAATAAAATCTACTGGCGTTCCGCCAAGAGTTAAACCTGCATCCAGATAATATTTTGAAACGGATGTCGTTACTAATGTTATGCTTGGTATGGAGATTCCAACTGACATAAATAATCTTTCTGGCAATAACGTAAAAATCCATGTTATATAATCTGTGCAGTACCTAAAGCCATACATCGCCACCATCTTTGACACACCTAATAAATTAGCGTAAGGGTATGCTAAATCTGAAGCAGTTGCAAATACGTTATCGACCATTCTATAATTCAGATTGCTAAATAGCGGTCTGCCTAATGCCAAATTTCCTAAAACGACCTCTAAGGAACTTGATGTAAAAAAGATCCCCAGGAATGCGACAACAACTATCCAACTTACTTTCTTCCCATGCTCTTTCAAGAATGCAAATGCCAAGCATCCAAAAAACACCAAAAAGGCGGCTCTTCCGGATTCAAAAACAAGGTATAAAACTGAAAGTATGAAACTTGTTGTCACATAAAATAAGTGCCTTTTATGCTCCTTGCTTGATACATAAAAACAAAAAAAGCTTCCCGTCACAAATACCGATAATGTTTTACATATTGCGCCTAAAGAGCTCAGGTATTGAGCATTATCTATTCTATACCCTCTGATTGTACTTCCTAAAGCCAATGCGCTACTAATCCCTCCCAATTCGAGGAAGAGCATACATAAACTGGCTCCGCCAATGAGAAGAAAAATTTTCCCCATGGTATAAACTGACTTTTCTAACGCCTTTTCGTCATAGACGGATTCGTTATTTTTATTTATAGGCTTATCTGATAGTTTGAATCTTATATTCAAAAACGCATAAAAAACAATTAAGGTTCCTGCAGTCATTATATATGCCGCAGTCTGTTCTTCCGTTGTAGAATTTTGAATTATATCTAAATACGCAGAGGAATTTGTCAGACCTTTTGCTATATAGAATATCAATTGTAGTATTAAGGGTACAACAATATAATACACTACAAAAGTAATGTAAAAAACGGTTGATACGATTCCCCTTTTGGTTCTCATCTTAAATGTTAACAATATGATTGCTAAAATCAAAAGTATGATATATGCCAAAATAAACATTTTTAATTCCCTTTATAATTATAGTTAGAAGTTAAGACATTATCAAGATATTCCTATAATTTGTAGCTTTTTGGAAGATCAATAATGTTGTGACAATCCAGCACGATTTTGTCTTTTAACTTCTCAACGTTTTCTCTAATTTCACTATGTTTAACCATAACGACTATCAAATCGATATCATTTAAAAATTTTTCTAAATCATGATATTGATTGGCTACAACGTCATTCTTAATAAACGGATCATACACTTTAACCAGATTCTGAGACAAATGCTTTTCCATATTTTCTAACATCTGCAAAGTGGGGCTCTCTCTCATATCGTCTACATCTTCTTTATATGTAAGTCCATATAGACCAACACGCCCCACATCGGTAACATTGTTCTCTTTCATAATATTATAAATGCGTTCTAATACAAATTCCGGCATTCCATCATTAATTTTCCTTGCCGCAAGGATAATGTTTGCGAGACCCGGATAATCTCCTACTAAAAACCAAGGATCTACAGAAATACAGTGTCCGCCCACCCCTGGCCCCGGCGATAAAATATTTACTCGTGGATGATGATTCGCTATACGAATAATTTCATATACATCCATATTATCGCTACGACAGATTTTTGCTAATTCATTCGCAAATGCGATATTGATATCCCGAAATGTATTTTCAACTACTTTTGTCATTTCAGCAGTACGAATATCTGTTACAATGATTTCTCCCTCGCAAAATGAAGCATAAAGTTTTTTTACCGTTTCACCGATCTCTCTTGAATCTGCTCCAATCGTCCTACTATTATGTTTTAATTCATATACCATATTTCCAGGAATAATTCTTTCCGGCGCATGAACAAGATTGATATCTTCACCGATAATGAAACCGTTCTCCTCGATAATGGGCCTGACAAATTTATCTATTGTCCCTGGTGAAATTGTGGATTCAATAACAACAGTAGCTCCCTTTGGACAGACTTCCATAACGCTTTTTACTGCCGCTACAACATAACAAGCATCAATTTTCTTGCTGAATTTATTGTAAGGAGTTGGTACTGCCACAATATACATATCAGTTGATATATATTCATTAGAAAATGTAATGCCGGCTTTTACTGCATGAAAAAAGAGCTCTTCAAGTCCCTCCTCTTCAAATGTTGTCTTACCTGCATTTAGGGTATCTACTAACTCTTTATTGTAATCGGTTCCAACTACTTCTATCCCATGTGATGCAAACATTAAAGCTGTTGGGAGTCCAATATAACCTAGTCCTACCACGTTAATCATTATTTTTCCTTCTTTCCACTACATAATATTTATAATGCACATCTATCATCCATTTTCTAGTCATTAACAGTTTTGAAGCAATTTCTTAGCGATTGTATTCGCAGAAAAATCCTCAAGCGGAACCCTGTCAGGTACTTTTTTTGAAGAATATGCATCTAGTATTTCTTTAATCTTATTCTTGTCATTTTCTACAAAAGTATATCTGTCAAACTGTCTAAAATATTTCTCAATTTCATTTCCATATTCCCCGTCTTTTATTACTAATATCTCTTTGTATGAGCCCGCATAGTGATACATTTTTCCAGGAATCTGATTTCCTTTTGAATTCATGAGACAGACTAACACGTCAACTTCATCTACATATTTTTCTATTTCCTCTCTCGTGATTCTGTTTTTCATAAAGATGTTGCTTTTGGATTCTAACACTATGTCTGAATCTCCTATGATATAAAGCTCGCAATTCTCATTTTCGACAGCAGCTTTATATAGTGGTCTTATATCCCTTGCTATCAATTTGTAGCTTCCAAAATATCCGATCTTGACTTTATGATGAGATAATTGTCTCGAAGTTTTTTTGTACTCTACCCGGGGAGTAGGCAGAAAAATCATTTTCTGCGCATGTTTTTTAAATAGATTTTTCTGTTCCTCACACGTTAACGGCGACACATAACATATACGGTCCGCTTTTTTTATTAAATTCTCTTCGATAATCTTTCGTATCCATCTAGGCAATGCTGTTTTTGTAATAATATCAGTTGTTAAAGGATCTCCCCATTGTTGGATATACGCTCCGCTTACCGCATCCTTACAATACTTTCCTATCATATGCGCTGTCATTGGATGCGAGAAAGTAAGCAAAATATCTCCCTCTTCTTTCGCAATATCGGCTTTTATGCTTTTTTTATACTTTAAATACTGAAGGCTTGATCCAAATACATCAAATGTTTTGAAGCATTTGTAAATGACCGCAATCAGCTTTTTTTTCATTCCTTTTGCTTCTTTGACATCTTTACACGAAACCTGAATCTTTTTTCTGTGCCCATATCTTTTAATAACTACATTTGGTAAATTGGCATTTCCATTATTATACATTCCGTCAACATCTGGATATGGACAATAACAGACTGTTTGATATCCCAAGCGTGGAAGTTCATTGATAAGGCTCATACTTCTTATCATTGAAGACGTATTATTTTCTACTGGCTGCGTCAATATCACAATAACTTTTTTCATTTTCTTCCTCCACGTTTTTTAACTGACCTTAAGCCTATCTATAGATGCAAGTCTGTCAATATATTTTTCAATCCATCTTTTATCTCTACTTCAACATCTCAAATTTATTAAAAACTTAAGCCCTAACACCTATCTCCCTTTTCTTTTAGAGATCACTATTAAAAATTTCTGAATTTCTTGCTGAAAATTACTATAATCAAATAGTTTTCTATTCACTGACATAGTAAAATCGATTCTTTCTATCAACTCCGCAATCTTCCTACTATCTATTTTTTTCAACAAAACCCCGTTTTCATTCTCTTTCATATACTCATCGAGATTACTTACTTTATTTGTAATAACAGGTGTTCCACAAGTAATGCTCTCCACAAACTTTGTAGGAAATCCCGCTTCACACATGCGGTCATTCATTCTAAAAAAGCAGCTGTAATTTGCTTTTTTTACATATTGCAGCGTGTCTAAATGTTTCAGCCGCCCATGAAAATTTATCGAACTTGATGCTTTTAAGAACGCTTTATGCTGCGGATACATGCTTAAGTATTGTTCTTTCGTAATCCCAATAATGTCTAAAATATAGTTTCTCTTGACAAATCTAAGAGCTTCAATCAATACGTCAATACGGTCTTTATACCCCGGGCTTCCCGCATATACCAGTTTTAAGACGCTGTCAGATTTTTCATAATTCGCTTTCCATTTCTCCTCTTGCGTATCCACCAGGGCAGGAATATATAAGTTATTTTTACAATTTCGATAATAATTTTCCAAAAACCTGCTAATCACAAGTAATCCGTCTAGCTTCTTGTGAACAATTCTCATTCTATACCAGACATCCATGCCTTTAACTATTTTCACGACTATATTGCGTCCCTCAACAGAATACCATTCCGTAACATCCGCAATGCAATTTATAGAATTTTTAAAACAATATCTTCTCAGCTTGTCCAATGCAATTGCCGGAAAATTATAGCAAATAATAGTAGAAATAGTTCCATATTTCTGACATAGCTCTATATAAGGCTTGATATCAACAATATTTTTTGCCCAGCTTGCCATTCCACTTGGGTAAGGAATCGCATAGGTATCAAACTCTGAAATCTTCACATATGTATCAATCATTTTTGTACCTTTAGGCAAATCTTTATTTATACCGACTAAAATAACATTCTTTCCGCTATCCCTTAATGCCTTGGCATTACTTAACACCCTGTGGGCTGCTGCATTTTTATCTGGTAATTCAAAGCCTCCTATATACAAAATGTACTCTTTATTCAAGAAGATTCCCCCTTAATGCTATTTATTTCTTCTATATATTTTTTTATAACAATTTGACGGTCAAATTCTCTTTCAACTTTTTTTCGACCTTCCATTCCCATTTTTCTGCGTTCTTCTAGCGTTAGAGATAGAAATTTCTCAATTTTCTTAATCAAATCCCCGCTATCCTTTTGATTTACAATATATCCATTGACGCCATCATCAATCACTTCTCGACACCCGCTTCGATTTGTTGTTATGATTGGCCGTCCACATGCTGCACTTTCCAATAAAACATTCGACAATCCTTCTGGATAATATGTTGGGTGAACTGTACAGGCACTCATTTGATATATCTTACTCATATCGTTAACAAGCCCGTGATATTGAATTACGCCTAGTTCATGGCATGTTTCCAATCGTTCTTTGTAATCCTGTTCACAAAATCCGCATATATGAAATCGAGTTTGTGGATATTTCTTACGAATATAAGCTGCGGCATCAAGATACTGTTCAATCCCTTTTTCTTTCATAACACGAGCAACAAATACAAAATTAATTGTATCATCTTCTGGATAATCATATACATGATATTGAGATAAATTCACGCCGGATCCAGGAAGTAAATCATATTCGCCTTTTACTACTCCGTGTTTTAATAAAAAATCCCTGTTTTCCGTATTCTGAAAAAACACTTTTTGTGATCTTCTCAATCCATGTCTATATAAGGCCAATGTTATTTTTTGCAGAACTCCTCGATTTTCTACCGCCGTGCCCAAGCCTGTAATATTGGCTACATATCGCACTCCTAAAGAAGCGCATGCCATGCCTGCATATATATTCGGCTTAATAGTGTATGTAAACACCATGTCTGGCTCGATTCTATTTATTAACTTTTTATAAAAATTAATTTGTTTTACTTCTTTGACGGGATTGGTTCCATGACGATCAAATTCTAACTTTTCATATTTACAACCCATTTCCATCATATTGGGAACAAAATCACCATACGGCAAACATATAAAAACATCAGCTCGTTTCAGCAGTTGTTCTAATAATTCTTTGCGGAACTTATACAACCCTAAATCACTATTCGCAACTATTAAAATCCTCATTTTTATTTTGGGATCCTTTCTTAATTCCATCTATTAACTTCCTCGCAGGAATTCCTACATAAGTACCAAAATCTTTTATATTTTTACACCACGGCTCTTGCCCCAATCATACATTCGCAACAGATCCCTAGATTCTAACAACATCATTTTTACACATGTTTTTCAACTTTCGTCCCTCTAAATTCTTCCATAGTAATAGAAGTTCCAGAACTAATACCATCTCTTTTGAGGACAGTAAGAACTGTCTGAAAAATAATTCTCCAATCGTTCAAAAATGAGATATGATCAACATAGAAAACATCATAATTAAATTTTTCTTCCCAACTTATCGCATTGCGGCCATGTACCTGCGCATATCCAGTAAATCCAGGCCGTACCTCGTGTCTTCTTGCCTGGTGTTCATTGTACAACGGCAAATACTTTACAAGCAGAGGACGTGGACCTACTATCGAAATGTCTCCGCATAACACATTCAGTAAAGCCGGAAGCTCGTCAATAGACAGACTTCTAATTACGCAGCCAAATCTGCCTAAGCGTTGCTCATCTGGAAGGAGATTGCCATCCAAGTCTGTTGCATTACTCATACTCCTGAACTTATATAATTTAAAAATTCTCCCATTTAATCCTGGTCTCTCTTGTGCAAATAAAATCGGGGAGCCAATATTGATCTTCACAAGTATTGCAGTAATTATCAATACTGGACTCAATATAATGCAAGCAATTAATGCCAATATAAAATCCTGTGGACGTTTTATGTATGTTTCATAAATACTTTTCTTTTTATGCTTACTCATTCAAAACAGCTCCTAATTACTTCAATTACCCTCTCCTGCTGTTCTACTGTCATTTTGTTATCACTTGGCAGACACAATCCTCGTGTAAAAATATCCATGCCTATATCTGCAGCACCGCCTTCCATATATGCGTTTGATCTGGCACGACCATTGCCTTCTCTGACAATGAATGGGTTCGATCTGTAAATCGGCTGCATATGCATTGGCTTCCAGATTGGCCTTCCTTCCGCGTTTATCGATGCAATTGCTTCAAGAATCTCTGTAGGACAAGTTTTTCCCTGTTCTTTTATATAGCAAACATCCTGTTCTCCACGAACCTGATTACACATAGCTTCTTTATTGATCATTAGACAAGACAACCAGTAATTCGGTTCAGAAGTTTCATAATCGATCGGATTCATGAAAACAGGAAGATCTTTAAGTCTTTCTTTATATCTTTCATAGACTGCTTTCTTTTGCGCAATGTGTTGTTTCAGATAAGGAAACTGACCACGAACGATGCCTGCAACCACATTGCTCATTCGATAATTATAACCAAGTTCTTCATGCTGATACCACGCTGCATTTTCCCTTGCCTGAGTAGACCATTTTCGCACCTTATTTGCTGCATCTTCGTCATCTGTCAGAAAACATCCTCCAGAACTTCCGGTAATAATTTTATTTCCATTGAAAGAAATGGTGTTATATTTTCCAAATGTGCCAGTTTGCACTCCTTTGTATGTAGCTCCCATAGATTCAGCCGCATCTTCCACTAGTAACGCTCCATGCTTTTTAATAACCGCATTAAGCTCGTCAATTTTAGCGGGCGTCCCATAGAGGTGTGCGACTACGACCACTTTCACATCTGGATATATCTCAAATGCTTTTTCCAATGCCGCCGGATCCATGTTCCATGTATCATATTCAGTATCTATAAATACAGGTTCTCCTCCCTCATAGACAACCGGATTTACCGTCGCATCAAATGTCATATCAGAACAGAAAACTTTTTTTCCCTCTAATGCTCCATGACCAACTTTCGGCATTCCATATGCAGCGATGCCAGCCAACTTCATGGACATATGCAAAGATGCTGTCCCAGCAGACAACGCTACTGCGAATTTACATCCGATATGCTCACAAGCAAGCCTTTCCACCTCATCGATATTTTTTCCTACTGTAGACATCCAGTTTGTCTCGTATGCTTCTTTGACATATTCCATTTCTGGTCCATGCATCGTAGGACTGCTGAGCCAGACTTTTGACTCAAATTTTTCAAATTCTCTTTTTCCTGTAAACATCATATTCTCCCTTTATATAATATGAATATTCTGTATCTATTTTTATCTATTTTTATTTAGCTATGACACGCTATAACGTAAAAAATCTCCTTTTAGTGGAACTCCCAAGAGCATCTTTCTTTTCTATCAACAATTGATCATTTTTCTTGCTGGCACTCCCACATAAGTGCCGCTCTCTTCAATATCACTGACTACTATGGCCCCTGCTCCAACCATTACGTCTTCGCATATATGAATATTATTACTAACCACTGCCCCTGCTCCGATCCATGTGCCGCTGCCAATTTCCACATTTCCTGCAAGATGAGCACCCACTGCAATATGTACATAGTCACCAATCTTACAGTCATGGTCTACACTAGCTGCAGTATTGATTATTACTCCCTTTCCCAGCACTGCGCCAGGCTGAACCACGGCATTTGCCATTACAACCGTTCCTGTTCCAATCTCTACGGATTCCAAAGAAAGGCTGGCACATGGATGAATCAATGACACAATAGATACTCCACCAGACTCATACTCTTCCTGAAGCCTTTTACGTATCTTCGAATTTCCTATGGCAACAAACACATCGTTCTCTTCTTTATATTTGAAAACATCCTGACTCCCTCCTTTTACAAAATCTTCTTTCTGCAAATGTTTGGGATCATCATCCATAAATTCTATACTCTGATAGCACTTCCATTGACAAACCAAGTCTTTAATCACTTTTCCATGACCGCTCTGTCCCACAATCATTAATCCGCTATACCCCCCCCCTGTATTTTTACAGGTTTTGCAGGCATTCCAACTGCAACGCATCCAGATGAAATATCACGAATGACCACAGCTCCAGCACCCACTATCGTATTACTACCTACTGCGATTCCTTGTATAATTTTGCTCCCCGTTCCCAGTTCCACCCCTTGCCCTATCTTAACGCAACCAGAGATATTTACACCTGGATAGACTGTTACAAAAGACTCTATCACTGCGTCGTGTCCTACTGTGCAAGATAAATTCAGAATCACAAAGTCGCCCAAAACAACATTTACTGTCAAAATATTTCCTGCACAAATTATGTTTCCCTCCCCCATTGACACAAATGAAGACATCTGTACGTCTGGATCAATGAGATTCGGAAATTCAAAATCTCCTGCTGCCTTGATGGAAGATATTATGTTTTCCCTTGTTTTCGCAGCTCCGACAGCGCATACTACTGCAACAGGATCCTGGTATTCTTTTAGCTTTTCTATGCCCCCTAAAACCTGATAGCCATTGATCACCGTTCCTACATCTATGCCATCGTCCAGATAACCCTCGATGTGCCACATAGGTTTCTTTTCATTAATGCGCTCAATAAGCCACTGTACCTCTCTGCCAAAGCCCCCAGCGCCATATATCAAAATTTTTTTCATATGATCCATCTCCCTACATGTTGCGTTTTATTATACATAGAATGGGGAAAATCATAAAATGACAAATACTTGTAATAATTTCTATAATTTTATATTTTCCGCTTGAAATCTCTGACATCTTACGATATAATACACATTATAGAAGAATCACATTCAAAACAGCAAGTAAACGAATTACTTTTACCAAAGATAAACTGTTTTGAATGTGTTTTCTTCTTTTTGTGTTTTATCACTGTAACTCCCAGCTATATAAGGAGCCGGCTCTCAGGCGCTTCAAACAAGCTACACGCCGCACATGCAAGCCGGATCCTTATGGATTATAGCTTAACCATTCCTCACCGCTGTCATAACGCTTTCACAAGCCAGCAGATTCGTTTCAAAATTTGCTTGGCTCATCCTAGTATCACTCGGCATACAACCAACTTATTCAAAAAACTTTCTGCTTATGCTATAATCTATCCTGGTCTTTTAATCTATTACATCCAAATCATTCATTGTATTTACATTTTTCTCGTTTATTCTACTACAGTTTCTATTGATTTGCAATCAGGAAAAATATTCTTGTCCAAGAATCACTGCCTGTCATGCCACATTTTACCTATTACTGGCTTGCGCTTTCTCACACTTGCGGCACATGTTCTGGGTGATAAGTGGGAACCACGTCCTGCACCCGTTCCCGGATATCCTCTGGCTCCTCCACCACATATTTCGCAAGATTTTCCAGCTTCATCAAAAATTGCTCTTCATCGATCCGTATCGGCTTCCCAATGTGTATCAATTTGTTTTCGGTGTCCTGCAAGCCCTCTTCGTCCATCAACATTTCTTCATAGAGCTTCTCCCCCGGCCTTAGCCCCGTATATTCAATGGCAATGTCTTCTTCTGGCTTATGACCAGACAATAAGATCAAATTGCGAGCCAAATCAGCGATTTTCACTGGCTCGCCCATATCCAGGATAAATATTTCTCCCCCCTTGGCATAAGCGCCTGCCTGGAGCACCAGAGAAACCGCTTCTGGGATGGTCATAAAATACCGGATAATATCAGGATGGGTAACTGTCACCGGACCGCCCTGGGCAATCTGTTTCTTAAATAACGGAATCACGCTCCCGTTGCTCCCTAGCACATTGCCAAAACGGACTGCCACAAATTCTGTCCGGGAGCGGTTATTATATGTCTGTATGATCATTTCACAAATCCGCTTCGTAGCACCCATGATATTGGTAGGATTTACCGCCTTGTCAGTAGAAATCATCACGAATCTTCTGACTTTCCACTTATCCGCTGCCTGTACTACCTTCAAAGTACCGAGCACATTGTTTTTTACAGCCTCGTTGGGGCTATCCTCCATCAATGGCACATGCTTATGTGCTGCCGCATGGTAGACGATGTTGGGACGGTATTTTTCAAAAATGATGTCCATCCGCTTCGTATTGCGCACTGAGGCAATCAAAACTACTAATTCTAAATTCGGATACTTATGTTTTAATTCATTTTGTATATCATATGTCGTATTCTCATAGATGTCCACGATAACCAGCCTTTTGGGATTATGTTGCGCCACCTGGCGACAGATTTCGCTTCCGATGGACCCTCCTCCTCCCGTGACCAGAATCGTTTTTCCTGCCACATAATCTAAGATAGCCGACAAATCCACTTTCACCGGTTCCCGTCCAAGCAGGTCATTGACATCTACTTCTTTTAACGTGCTGACGCTCACCTCGCCATTCACAAGCTGATACACCCCTGGAAGGCGTTTCAGCTCGCATCCTGTCTCCTTGCAGATATCTAGAATCTGCTTGATCTCCTTAGCCGGAGCAGATGGAAGCGCTAACATAATCTCATCCACTCTGTATTTCTTTACCAGGTGAGGAATCTGCTCTCTGCCTCCCATAATTTTGACGCCGTGGAGAAAGCTGCCCTGTTTTGCTTTTGAATCGTCTACAATACATACCACGCGCTTATTGACATGACCGCTGTTGCTGATCTCGCGCACTAGCATATTTCCCGCGCCTCCTGCGCCTACGATCAGTACATTCGAACATTCTTTGGCATCCTTTTGCCGTTTAATGACGCTTCGGACTGCCCGATAGGAATATCTGCTAATGGTCACTAATACAAACAAGCATCCAGCGTAAAACACATAATAACTTCTTGGCATACGCATATCAAGCAGTACCATCACAGCCATCTGCACTCCAGCGGACAACACGCTGGCAAATGCAATATTCATAAGCTCGGTGGCACCTGCATAACTCCAGAGGCTTCCATACAGCCGAAGCGCATAAAATATAATCACCGTAATGATAATCACAATGTAAATGTATTGCTGACTTACTTCTACATACTGCCTGGGAATCGCATCCCGCTCTCCTTCAAAGCGCAAAAACAGCGCAAGCAGGCTTGCCACTATCACGGCGGCACTATCATAGATTACTAAAATCAATTTCTTCAGCAAAAGCTGATTGTTCTCTAATTGTATCCTCAATTGACTTCCTCTTTTCCTAATATTTCGATTTCATATGTTTTCACTTTTCCGTTTGTCACAGAATTACATAGATGCTTTCGTCATTCATGCAAATGGGAAGCATTTTACCAATTCTGTTTGTTTTTCTGTATCATCTCTTCCAGAATCTGATATTACTTACAAATATCCTCAATGTTTGGAAATGCTACTTTAAGCAAATCAAGCGATTTTGCGTCTATTTGTAATGACCAATCTACATTAGTTGACAGAATCGTTTTGCATTGCGCCATGCCCTTTAACACCTCCCCTGGAATCTGATCCTCTTTTTTCAAGAGACTGTTCTGAAAATCATTGATGTCATTCCTGCTTCCTTGTTCATGATAGAGTCATACAATGTCTGAAGTCACTTATTTATGCATTTCCAAATGCCCTGCCTTTCGTCCAAAGCAGTGCTTTTTCATTGTATCACATATCTCCATCCTCGGCAAACAAAGAATCACTCCTTATACAAGTATCTTGTCCTTTCATTTGTTCTAATCCCCTGCTTGTCACGATTATTTTGAATTATATCATAAAACTTTATACTAGGCAAACAAAGACATCCATACCTTACCAGAATAAGATTGTCCTTGAAAATCCAAAATATTATGGTATAATTTTGAAGACATTATAATATACCAAGGAGGAGGATATGTGCAAAATTACAATTGTAATCCCAATCTGTAATGTTGAAAACTATGTTAAGACATGCGTAGAAAGCGCAATGAAGCAGACTCTGCAAGATATTGAGATCATCTGCATAGACGACGCCTCAACAGATATGTCATCAAAAATCCTAAAGGATTGCGCCAAACAAGATCCGCGTATCAAGATAATCTCATACGACGACAACAAAAGCGCGTCGCAGGCAAGAAAAGACGGGGCGCTGGCAGCCACAGGCGAATATATCATGTTCCTGGACGGGGACGACTATCTGGAGAGCAACGCATGTGAAGAATTATATAGATCAATCAAAGAAAAAGATGTAGACATCCTACAATTCGGAACAAATGTTCTTAACGAGGGAAGCTTGCCAGAACGCCGAATTGAAAATCTACAAAACTTTTTAGCTCCATATCCTGAATTATTATCAGGAAAAGAGGTTTTTGACGGATGCTTCATAGAGATGAAATACCGTTTCACGCTCTGGAATAAAATCTACCGCGCCAGCCTCTGCAAAAAGGCGTTTCAATCGATAAAGGACGGCTACTTTCCTAAGGCACAGGATCTCTATGCCTTTTTCGTGCTGTGCTATTTTGCCGAATCATATCAGGGAATCGAGAACGCTTATTACAACTACAGGTTCGGCGCTGGAATTACCGGAAAAAAGGAATTGTCCCTCCCTCAATTGGAACGTTACTGCCACTCTGCATACATCGCAGACGCCATGGAAGAATTTATTACGCAGCAGGAGCCGGTCGAAGACCAGTATATCGAAGTTGCGAAGACTTTACGAAAAAACTTGTTAAACGAATCTGTCAATAGCTGGCTTACGCTCGTTAGCCCTGACGAATCTGCAAAAGGTTTTGACATTATCTGCCAATACTGGAATAAAATCGAACTCATCTCCCTATTATGCGAAAAACATTATGCCAAAAAAAAGTATTTAGCAGAAAAGATCCTCGGAGCGGAATGTATCCAATTTGAAAAAAATCATGATGTCAAAACGATTGGCATATTTTACCACCGTTACACTCCTGGCGGCGTACAGCGGGTTATCTCTCTGTTGATTCCCATTTACATGAAACTTGGCTACAAAGTGGTGCTGTTTACAGATGAGTTTTCGGAAGAAAACGAATATGCGCTGCCAGAAAGCGTCTTGCGGATCGTGCTTCCTTCTTCATTGACAATCAAGAAAAGCGAATACCACAAGCGGGCAGAAGCGTTTCTCACTGCCATAAAAGAGCACAACGTGGATGTTGTTTGTTACCAGGCCGCCTCTTCCCAAAAGCTTTTATTTGACATGCTTCTGCTGAAATTATATCAGGTTCCCGTGATATTGACAGTTCATGAAGTAGCTTTTCAAAATATGCTAACCATGAATCCTGAAATGGCAACCCGTCCCTCAATCTACCATTTGGCAGACTTTGTGACCGTTCTTTCCAGGGCAGAGCAAAAATATTGGAGGTGTTTCGGCGTAAACGCAATCTACGTTCCCAATCCCATCAGCAATCAATTGATCCACAGAGATCCAGAACAGATAGAAAAAAATACCATCCTATGGGTCGGGCGTCTGGATTCTACCACAAAGCGCTGTCTAGAGGTGGTTGATATCATGAAAGACGTCGTCGAAGAAATCCCGGACGCAAAATTGCTGGTGGTCGGAGGAGAATACTCTTCTGGAATCTTAAAGAAAATGGAAGAGCGCATTGCAAAAAGGGAATTGGAACATAATGTAATCTTATGCGGCTATGACACCGATATAGATTCCTATTACCGCCGCTCGGAGCTGCACATTCTGACATCTATTTCAGAAACATTTCCAATGGCAATCGCCGAGAGCAAATCTTACGGAATGCCATTGGTGATGTATGAGTTGCCATTTGTGGAACTTGTCAGAGAAAGCAAAGGAAAAGGAATCGTCAGCATACCGCAAGGAGACATTAAAATGATGGCGAAATCCATTGTCAAAATTCTCAAAGATAAGGAATATAAAGAACGTCTTCAGAAAGAAGCGCACGACAGCTTGGAAGCATTTTTGTCAGTTGATCCCAAAAGCAAATGGCAGGAAATCTTTTGCAACCTCGGAAATAGAGAAACATATATAGAAGAAGATCAGACAGACAGCATTTTATTACGTTCTTTCTTGCAACACTATGAGTACGGCGCATCGGTAAATAAAAAGCAAAAAGATTTTCTGCGAAAGAAATCATCTGATCTGCAAGAAAGAATTGACTATCTGGAAGAAAGATTGCAAAACTCTGGGCAACAAATAGAAAAGCTAAAAAGCAAAAAGCTCTCATCAAACCATAAACCCGGGCATGAGCTTTTGTACCGGCCCAAAGCCATTCTCTCACACCTAAGCAAAATTTTGAAATCGCATCAATAATCACGACAACACGGACAAGCCCGCCATTCTCTCCATGATGAGCAGAGCGACAAAAGGCTGTCTGAGAGAAGCTTGACGCTACTCCCAGACAGCCTTGCTTTTTCCTATTTGAAGCACTACCCTTTTTCTAATAAATCAACAAACTCCTGATAAGCCTTTCGATTATATTGATCGACGTCAAAATGATAATCATTGCGAACTTTCCCATCAAGATAGGCACGCATCCCTTCATAGATTGCATCTGCGTCTGTTCCACGCAAAACATACTGTTTATCTTCCATTAAGACAGACTCCACTGCCGGATAATTGCTCACAATAATTGGCAATCCTACAATCCTGGCTTCCAACACCGCATAGGGCTGTGCTTCATAGAAAGACGGAAAAATAAAGCAGTCACATTCTTTCAAAACAGCAAAAGGATTTGCGATGAATCCAGTAATCATCACATGATCCGAAATCTCCAGCTCTGCTGCCAATTCTTCCAGCTCTTCTCTCATATAGCCGTCTCCAACGATATACAATTGGCAGGAAACGCCCTCCTCTATGAGGCGCTTTATTGCCAATATGATATTTCGATGATTTTTTTCTGACACACACCGCCCCACTGTGACAAATTTCACAGATGACGATTTTTCATCATAAGGAATAAGCATAGCCTCTAATATCCCGTTGACGCTGCTTTGATTTACAATTTGTATATATTGTTTATCCCAGCTTCTGCAAATTCCTGTCTCATTAAGCTGCTCTGCGATTCGCTGTGAATCCAGCAGATTGGTGCAATAAACAAACTTATCCCTTGTCATTTTTGTGGCAAGCGCTTTCTGATTTATATCACAAATTACTTTATTTACTGAAACGATTTTTTGATAAAAAGGGTATACGGATACCTGACCCTCAATGGTAGTATTTATATTTTTCCTTATCCGTCTCACTTCATTCTCAAATTCATGCTTCATATCGCTATGAAGCCAAATCAACTTTCTTGCCCCGATACATTTTTTCAAAACAAGACAGGAAAACATAAGCGTTCCAGAAAAATTCAAAATATAATCAAACTGACTCCCTCCAAAAGATCTTATATATTCTCGTTCCATCAAATAATCCTGCATCGCAATATTCTCTTGCGAAATATTAAGCCCATAGATCTTGGTATCATCAAAAACCCTTTTCTGCGCCTCTGTCATAGAAGGAGAATTACACCGCAACAAGACACGGACCTTTTTATGGATTCTGTTAAAGTTTTCGATTTGACCATCATTGGGTAGATTCATGACAAACAAGCTGACGTCAAATTTCTGATAGTCTATGGCATTCAGCAAGCTCAACGCTGCGCTAGTGGCTCCACCTGTAAGCAAACTGCCCGCATACATTAAGATCTTTTTCTTTCCCGTCTGCGCCGTCTGACGAACAACATGCGGATCTTCCTGACCGCAAAATACGACATCGATGATTTGATCTGCGCCTGCACGTTCTTGCTCTTGGATAGCCTGTTCCTTTGCCTGAGCAACGGAACAATCCTCCAAAGAGCCTTTTTCGATACACTTGATCTGTTCTAGAAGCTGTTCCAGACACTCTGTATAGATTCCTGGCAATTCCTCTAAGTGATAGTAAAAACCTGACTTCGCTTTTTGTCTCTGATAATCCGGCGCATAGAGCAAGACAGGCTTTTGATTCTGCGCGCACGCAAAACAAATGCCAGAATAATCTGTAATCAAAAGATCGACAAAGGGCAGCAATTCACTTTCATCCACTCCACCTGGAATATAACAACCCATAATTTGCTGTTCTTCTCTTAGCTGCTTGTAAAGATAAGGATGAAGCTTCACAAAAATCTGATATTCTTTCATATTAATATGGCGCACCAGATCTTCATAAAAGTCCTGAGATCTTTTTATAACGGCTGACTCTTGCTGCTCCTCTGTCCAAGCAGGCGCATACAGAATCACTTTTCGATTCAAGTCAAGCCGCACTCCGCGCAGTTTCAGCTTGTGGTAGAGTGCTTCCTTGGTCATAGATTCTAAACCTACGCCGTTTTGCAAATCTGCGTCAATATATTTTCCTGCAAATAAGCCGCCCAGCCGAAAAGCCTCTTCAAAAACTCTTGTCATCAAATCATTTGCTGATACAAGGTAGTCACACATCAGAAGATTGCGTACCACGTTTTTTGCCAGCCTTCTTCCATCCGGCAAATCATAGCCTTGTTTCTGAATCGAAACGCCATGCCATGTATTTAGACATACCTGCCCTTCTTTTTTAGAAAACGTTTCTGGATACGCATGGTTATTGATCAGATACTTTGCGCTTGCAAGAAAATAAGCATAAGCCTTGCTTTGGTAATAGATAAAAATTACGTTCTTATGATCTTGGTATTCTTGCTGTAAAAGCTTCGATTCTTGTTCCTCGTCCACGACCCAGATATGAACGTAATCTGAAAAATCTGACCGCTTCATAAATGCCTGAAAAACTACGTTCGGCGTTGATACCAAGCCGCCGCCTGCATATGCCTCATACAAAATCCAAGATTCTTCTAGGTCCAGGGTTTCATGAAATTCCGCATAAAATTTTCCCCAGCCCTTTATTTTTACGCCCTCTAAAAACTTTTTTCTTTTCGCTTCTTCCTCTTTCCTTTTTTTCTGCTCTTCTTTTCTTTTCCGCTCCTCTGCCTTACGCCTTTTTTCTTCTTCCTCTTTCTTTCTGCGCTCCTCTGCCTTACGCTTTCTGGCCTGCTCTTTTTCTTTTTCTCGTTTCTCCCGCTCTATCGCTAACTGCCGTTGTCTCTCTTCTTTTTCAATCCTCTTTTGCTCTAATGCTTCTTCTCTTTGCTTTTTACGGCGTTTTTCCACTATTCCATAGGGTACGAAATCAACCAAGACCGTTTTCAAACTTTTCATATATGGACTTTTCTAGTGTACTGACATGTTGATATTTAACAAAATTACGCAGGATATTTGTCTTTCTGCAAGGCAGACTTTCGACGGCGTAGCGGTGGCTACGGCTAGAAAATCTAACGCAGCAGATGGGCAAATAGGCAAGTAAGTTTGTCTATTTATCAGCATGTCAGTACACTAGGACCTTTCTTTTCTTATTTATTTGTTAACTTGTTTTTCACCTTTTTGACAAACCTTACAACGCCTTTCCCTTTCTCTTTTCTTTGCATTGTTCTATGCCAAGATTTTAAGTCTGCATACAGTTTTTTCATTCTTCTATCGTCATGCAACTCGCTGGCTTTCCGATACTCTTTAAAAATCGGCAGAACTTTATCCAAGGTGACCGCCATTGGCTTATTAATTTCTTCAAGATATCCCTGTTGCAAACATGTGTCAAGAAGCTCCTCTAATCTTTCCACTTTGTGATTCTGAATATAACATTCCATCAACAGTAAGACGCCATTCCTCTTATAGGCATTTCTCTCCACCAAATATTTCTGATAAGGGCGCGAAATTACCTCGTCCACATATTTCTCCAAATAGGTTTCAGCTCCCCTGTAGTTCTTCCTGTTATAATAAATCACGCCGCAAAAGTAGTTGAATCCACAATTGCCAAACCCTTCCTTGGATCGAAAATCAAGCAACTCGTCATATTTTCCTGATGTAAACAAGGCTTCATATAAATATACCCTGTCGAGGTCATTATCCATCAATGCATCTGCGTTTTCAATTAAGTAATTATATTTCGCTTTCTTCAAAATCCTCTTCATAACTGTAAAGCCAACGATGCCCTTGGCTGCTTTATTACAAAGCTCATATTGGTATCGCAAGAAAGGCTCCCAGTCAATTTTGACAGAGATGGAACGGCACAACGCAATAACGCTGCCAGCCAGCACATACATACGGTTTCCTTTTAAAAGTTCCAGATTCAAGTCAGAATCTGCTCTCATATCCTTTTGATATGTCTCATAGGAATAATCTTCAATAGCGACATACTTTCCTTTTGCGATGAATTCACCAAACACATATTCCATTACCTCTACAACCCGTTTGGAGACATCATCCATATAAGTAAAGGTCTCTTTGACATGTTCCGGCCTGCATTTTTTTCCTGAGGGCAAATAGTTGCACACGTCTCTATAATCGACGACGCAGCCGCTGCCCTCTGCATAGTTATAGACTCTGTCAAAATAATCCGCCCGCACCTGATACATATCTTCATTTTCTACTCCCCTGGCAACTAGCAGCCCTTTGCCACGCAGCGCTACGTCAAGATATGCCGTGGTACACAATGTCACCACTGACTCACTGCTGTCTATCAGTTGCTGAAGGTCTTTATGCTCCATCAGAAGCTTCAAATTTGAAGGAAGCTGATGTTTGCATTGGTCTGCGATCAAGTCATATAAATGAGTAGCGTTTGCATGCGTCATTGCCTGTGGATCGCAACCTTTAAGCCACCTTGGCTTTACGCATACTTCGTAATCTGGGAAAGAACGCGCAATATTTAAAATCATTTCAGCAACCTGCTCTTTTCCCTTTTTGGCAAATGGAAAGTGACCGCTGTCAATTACCAATATGCGTTTTTCTTGCTTAACAGCAACGGATGAATCTGTGTCATTTTTCGGCAAGCCGACCGGCATAGAGGCATACGTTTTAATGTTCCTCTCCCCAACATCGCTCAGCGTAAATACAAAGTCAGCTCCTCTTACCTCGTCAAACTTGGGATTCATATTGCAAAAGGAAAAAATATACTTGTCTTTTTCCCACACTCTGTCCAAAACCTGAACTGGGCAAAAAATGCAATCGGCCTTTTTTACAACTTTCTCTGTCATAGATTCCATGGGTTTGATCTGCAATCCCATGTCAAAAAACATTCTGATACTATTGTCATCCATAAACACGGCAAACATATCAATCTCATGGCCTCTACGATTAATTTCTCTGACAATATTCTCAATAAACAGATTGGGACCATCTCGTCCTACAACTATTAAAAATCTCATATCCTTCGTCCTTCCAAAATCATCTACTATTTTTTCGATTCAAAACTTCATCCAAATCTGCCCTTGGAAATACCTCTAGCATCCCGCCCCTGGTGGCATTATATATTTTTCCCCCATGCGACTCAATATAATCTTTTGCAATCCGGTAACCTTGCTCTGATCTTCCTAAATCCCCTACATTTAACACTTCTCCCGCCCTCACATAATTACCGACAAAATAGTCAGTTTTCGTCTCTTCATTGGCTTTGACGTTTATCGTATCAACATTTTGGAATCCGCCATAGTTGTGGTCACATCCAATCAGATATATTTCACGGAACCCCATAAGCCATGCCAAATTAATCATAACGTAAGTAACCGTTCCACCACTATAAATATAAGTGGCAAGCGGGTTAAATTTTACTTTCTCTATGGGCTTCATTCCATATGTGATAATATAATGGTTGTCTTTTTCACGGATTGCTTTTTGCATGGTCATGTTGGAGAAGAATTTGGGATAATCACCTTTCTCCAAAATACTATAATAATTCTGCTTAAACAACAAAGCATCTGTGCAAGCATAATAGTCTGGACGCCATTTTGTCTTGTCGAAAACTTTATAAATCTTATTGCTTGCAAAGCATATATCGCCGTTTGCCATTAATCGGTCCAAATCTTCAATCTGCAAGCTCGGCCCATTGCCAAGGATGAAGCAGCGTTCTCCGAGATGCTTGTCCTTAAATGACAGAATTCTACGCTCATCCTTCCTGTAAATATGAAGGCTATTGAGACATTGGCATAACCATATTTTCGCTTTCCGCCTTTTTCTATTATTAAAGACGCTTTTCAACACTTCCTTGACAGATTTCTTTAATCGGGATATTTTCAACTTCATTTTGATAATTGCCGCTTTTCCACGCCAAAAATAGAAATCTGTAATCAATCTATATTTCAATGCCTTGATTGGCTTTTTAAGCTTCCAACAAGCACTCGCTGCTTTCTTACTGGAAAAAACCATATGAACGCTATAATTGCGGTCTCTTCCAACGCTTTTTACAATCATCCGATATGCATCAACTAATTTCACACATGCTTGATATTCTTGCTGATCATTCGTTTCTTGTATTTTTGCCATTAATGTATCATAAAACACTTCCCTGTTGTGGGGATTCATAGATTGGATCAAAAAATAGGCGTCTTCGCATTCCACGGTTAATGGATCAAACACCCCTATCATCGCCTGCTCATAAACATCCCTTATCATCTCATTATTATACAGCTTGCGAATACGCTCTGGCAATTCCGTCTCAGAGGCAGCTAAGGAATAGTACTGTTCCAGGCAGTCTTTACAATTATCATAGTCTGACAAATAATAGGACGCCATCCCATGCGCATAGTACAGAAAACTATTTTTACTAATATAATCATTGTGATAGTTCAGCACTTGATCATAATGACCGCTCTCGAGGCATATATATTGCAGGGCACAAATGACCTCGGTATCCCTTATGTTCAAAAATGCGCTCTCGCTCTCTTTCAGCAAGCCATAGAGAACCTCGTCACTGCCGTTTTCTATGTCTTTTATGATCTCAAAAGCTTTTTTTTCATCGCAAAATTCTCTATCTACCGCCTCTGTCAAAGCAGCATAGTACGGCTCTAAATCCAAAATCCTGGAAAATAAATCCGCAAATCTATTTTTCATGATCAAGTGCCGCATCCTGTTTTTCTTGATCTGCTCCATGGAAAGCTCTTCATCAACACTTATGATCCCATCTTTTAAATCCTGCCGCATGATTTCAGGAAACGTGCCATTGGACATGCATTGGCGCTTGATATCTCCGATGATCTGCAAGATCTGTTTGGCATTGTCTTCAATATCATCACCGTTCATCAAACAGTATGCCGATCCCTCTACGCTTCCCTCTCCCGTCATAAATAAAAAATCTGCCCCGCAGAATACTGACTCCTGGTCTGACGAAGCATTGAAATAACTAGTCAAATAAATATTTCTCGTTGTTAATCTAGGCAATATGCCATACAAGCAAAAAGCCAACTGATAATATTCGATAACTGCCGGCGTCAGATCTTTTACATATTCAACTTGAGTGCCATATCTTGCCATAATGTCTGTTTGGCTTTTTCTTCCTATGTCATATACCCCAACAGTATTTTCTTTGCAGATCATCTTTCTCGAGATCTGTATGAACGTTTGATCCGCTCTTCTATCATCAGTAATAATTAATATTTTCATACCGCTTCCTTACACTTTCCTGTTATTGCAAACACCCTTCCATATATAACAGGAGAATTCTATATAGAATTCTCCATGATATATTCAATAAATTCCCTGACAGCCCCTCTTCCACCCTTTTTTGCACACACATAATGGACAGTGCTCTTTATCTTTTCACAGGCATCTGCGGGACACGCAGTCAGTCCTGCCGCCTCCATGCAAGAAAGATCATTTAAATCGTCTCCAATATATGCGACATTTTCAAATGTAAAATTTCTTTCAGATAATAGCTGTTCCAATACCGTTTTTTTCTCGTCGATTCCCTGATGCAATTCTTCTATCTTCAATTCTCTACAACGGTGTTCTAAAATCTCTGACTTTCTTCCGGTAATGATCACCGGAAGGATGCCCAGTTGCGGCAGCAGATGGGCAATGCCATAACCATCCTTGATATCGAAAGCTTTCATAAGCTCGCCGTCTTTGCCCATGTATATTTTCCCGTCCGTCATGGTTCCATCTACATCCATGACCAGAATCTTTATCTTTCCCACGTTCATCCCTCCAGGGGTTCTCTGACCACATCGTACACTTTGACAATCCTTGCAAGCATCTCGTCCAGCTCATCCAGCTTCACCATATTAGGCCCGTCTGACAAAGCCTCGTCTGGATTGGGATGAACTTCCATAAATAATGCGTCTGCGCCCACGGAAAAAGCCGCCTTTGCAAGATATTCCACATACTCACGGTTCCCTCCCGTAGCTGTCCCCTTGCCGCCTGGCTTCTGCACGCTGTGGGTTGCGTCAAACACCACAGGATATCCAAGCTTCTTCATCTCCATGATTCCTGTCATATCCACCACCAAAGTGTTATAACCAAACGTCGTTCCCCGCTCGCAGAGCATAATATTGCTGTTGCCGCTTTCCTCCAGCTTTCCGACGACGTTTTTCATGTCCCATGGCGCCAAAAACTGCGCCTTCTTTACATTGATCAACTTCCCGGTTTTGGCTGCCGCAGCCAACAGATCCGTCTGGCGGCAAAGAAATGCCGGTATTTGTATCAAGTCGCATACTTCAGAGACCTGGCTTGCCTGATATGGCTCGTGAATATCCGTGGCAATCTTGACCCCATATCTTTCCTTGACTTTCTTCAGTAATGCCACGCCTTCCTCTAAGCCTGGCCCCCGAAAAGAATGAATGCTCGTCCTATTTGCCTTGTCAAAAGACGCTTTGAAATAATAATCAAGATCGTACTTTTCTGCAATAGCCTTGACTTTCTCTGCCACCTCCATCAGAAGCTGCTCTGATTCAATGACGCACGGTCCGGCAATAAATTTAAACCTGCTCATTTTGCTTCTCCTCTCCAATCAATCTCAGTGCAAATTCATAATCTTTCTTTTCATCAATATCAACTGCCTCAATATCAGAAACCTCTTGAATATAAGGATGATAACCAATCCTGCGGTGGTGTTCTGTAAATATTTCCTTTTTAAAGATAAAAAATGCGCTGGTCTCCACATAGATCGGCTCCATATCCTGCGTTCTTGGAACATCATTGATATCATAATTCACAGGCTTTCCCTGATACCATGCGAATGTCTGTATCCTCTGAGCCGAAAAAGCAGAGTCATGAGAGCCGTCCAAAACATGGGCAAGCGCATTCTGTATGGTCTCTGTCTTAATTAATGGAGAAGTAGTATGTGCCAGCACATAAACGTCTGCGTCGACCTGCTTGATGAATTCCGCATAAATCTCAAATCCTTTCACCTCGTCACGGTCGAGCCTCGGATCCCTGATCAATACTTTCGTCTCCTCTGGAATATATTGTTTTACCTTTTCATCGCTACAGAAAACATATACCTCGTCAATCCCTTTTGCTCCATTAAGCGCATTACAAATATGCCAGCATAAGGGATGCCCTGCGATCGGCAGTATATTCTTATGCGGCAGTCTCTGGCTATTCAATTTAATTGGTACTAAAGCAACTGTTTTCATTATCCCACCCTTTCAATCCTTTCTTGTTCCTTTTTCTAGTACGTGATAGAAATCCGCCCTTGGAAAGACTTCGAGTTTTCCTCCATGGGTAGCATTATAAATCTTTCCTCCATGAGCTTCTATATATTCCTTTGCAAGCTGGTAACCCTGTTGCGCCCGTTTCAAATCTCCTATCAGCATGACCTCTCCCGGCCTCATATAATTTTCTGTAAAATAATCCTGATTGACCTCGTCTGTCACTTCTGTCTCGCCGCCGCTTTTGCCATCAAAAAACTTGTACTCATGGTCGCATCCAATCAAATAAAGCTCCCGAAATCCCATCATCCATGCCAAAGTAATCATTACAAACACGACGCTTCCCCCACTGCAGATAAATGTGGCGCGGGGATTGAATTTTGTTTTTTCTATCTTTTTTACTTCATAATTCAAGATGATATTTTCTTGCTCTTGCCTGATCTGCTTCTGAAACGGAAGATTGCATCCCAAAAACTTAGGAAACCCCTTTAAGCTTAAGATCTCAGAAGCATTCTGCCCGAAAACCATGAAGTCTGTGCAAGCATAGAAACTTGGTCTCCAACTGGTCTTTTCAAATATTTTATATATTTTATTACATGCAAAAGAATATTCGCCTTTTAATTGAAGCAATTCCAAATCCTCAGTCTTAAGGCTAGGACCGTTTCCAATGATAAAGCAGCGTTTCCCTGCATATTTGTTCTGATATTGCAACAGCTTGCGCTCATCTGCTCCATAGACATGCAAGAAATTACACGCCGCTTTGCATTTTCGTCTAACATATCGTCTTACCCTTGTAAAAAAAGAGAGATTTTTCCTTTCCATGACTTTACAATACGATCCCTGCCGCTAATATCTTCTGTAATCCCACAGTCCCCACTGCCTTTCCAGTTTCATCCACAACTGGCGCCGACGAGATATTTCGCTCCTTTAACATTTTTAAGGCGTCGATCGCAAACTTTCCTTCATAGATCACGGACGGGCTCTTGCTCATCACTTCTTCCACGCCGAGCGTATACACATCCACGCCCTTTTCCAGAAACCTTCTTAAGTCTCCATCGGTAATGACTCCGGCAATCATTCCCTGACTGTCCACCACAGTGACGATTCCCAATACCTTTTTGCTAAGCTCCACGATCGCTGTCTTCAACGTTTCTTCCTTAGATATGATGGCGTTATCGTCTCCCTTTGCCATAATATCTTTTACTTTGATAATTAATTTTTTACCTAGCGCCCCAGCAGGATGGAACATCCCAAAATTCTCTTCCTTAAATCCATAGATTTCGGAAGCAGTTACCGCCAGCGCATCGCCATATGCCAGGGTAACCGTCGTGCTAGAGGTTGGTGCAAGCTTCAGATGACATGCCTCGTCAAAAGCTGGAAGTACTTGGACATAATCGCTCATTTTAGCCAGCGTGGACTCACTGTTTCCAGTAATTCCTACTAAAGACGCCCCAATCATCTTGATATTGGGCAAAATCCGCGTGATCTCCTCGCTCTCTCCGCTGTAACTGATCGCAATCACGACATCTTGTTCTGTAATCATGCCAAGATCCCCATGAAGGGCTTCTGCTGGATGCAGCGCAAAAGAAGGCGTTCCCAAGCTGGCAAATGTCGCAGCGAGCTTACGGGCAATATGGCCTGGCTTCCCCATTCCCGTTATAATCACCCGTCCTTTACATCCGGTAATCAAACTTAAAATGTCTAAGAATTCCCGTCCCAGAACGTCCCTGGTCTGCTGCAATGCATTGATTTCCACGTCAAAAACTCTTCTGGCTTCTTCCAGCTTCTCTCTCTCATCCATTGTATCTCTCCTTTTACATATCTTTTTCTGACTCGTTGATATCCATAAATTCCATATAATGCTTGATTACTTCTTTCGCATCCCCCTGCATCATCACTTGACCGTCATTCAACCATAATAAAGAGTCGCATAATTTCTGCACAGATCCCAAACTGTGCGACACTATCATTACCGTCCTGTCCTTATTCGAAATCAGTTCTTTCATTTTACGGTAACTTTTCTTCTTGAACTTGGCATCCCCTACGCTTAATACCTCGTCAATTAAAATCAAGTCTGTTTCCAGGGACGCCGTAATTGAAAATGCAAGTTTCGAATGCATGCCGCTGGAATAAGTGCGGACTGGCATGTCTATAAACTCTCCCAGTTCTGCAAACTCAATGATAGAGTCCATCCTTTCCCGCATTTCCTGCTCTGAGAATCCCAACAGCATCCCCGACAATATGATGTTTTCCCGTCCCGACATTTCATTCTGGAACCCAACGCCGATGGACAGCAATGACACCGTCTGCCCCTTTAAATCAATTGTGCCCATATCAGGCGCAAATATCCCTGCCATGGTCCGTAGCAGCGTGGACTTGCCGCTTCCATTTTTTCCTATTACGCCTACAATGGCTCCTTTTTTTACAGAAAATGAAACTCCTTTTAACGCTTCAAATGTTTTCGGCTTTTCTCTGCCTTTCATTAAATTTTTTATTGATAAACGCTTTGTGATGCGGTATCCGACATGTAAATCATTAACCTCAACTGCATATTCTTCCATGATTTCCTCCATTCTGTGCGCTTTTCAGCACAAACAGGTAGTTAGGGAAAGAATCAACAAACTCTTTCCTCCATTCTGTGCACGTTACAACACAAACAGGCAGTTAGGGAAAGAACTAGCAAATTCTTTCACTCTTATATCACCTTTACATAATCATTTTCGTGCTTATAGATCAAATTTGCTCCAATTACAATAAAAATAATTCCAATCCCCAGCCATATCAAAAGCAGCAGCCAATTAACTCCCGTATCATAAAGAACGCAATTTCTCAATGAATGTATAAAGAATGCCATAGGGTTTACATTTAAAAGAATTTTATTGAAAGGCGCCGGCACCCTGGTTTCAACGGAATAAAAAATTCCTGTAAAATAGAATAAAAACCGTAATATAATATCCAGAACATTTGACAAATCGTCAATATAGACCCCCGCATGCAACGCGATCAGGCTAATTCCAAATGTAAAGATAATCGCACTAGAAACAATAGGGATCGACTCTAAAATCTTCCAAGACAACGGCACGCTGTACGCCATAAACAGCACCGCCACGATTCCAAAAGAAATCATCATTTTAAATAAATTCACCAACAACAGCTGAATCATCAGAACATGCTTGGGAACATATACTTTCGTTATGATTGACTTTTTCTTTCGAATAATGTTTACGCCCTGTTTCAAACTACGATTAAAAAAAGTCCATACTGTTTGTCCTGAAAATACAAATACCGGAAAATACGGCTCTGATCTTTGAAATACAATCTCTGCAACAAACACATATACAAGCATCATGCCCAACGGATGCAGAATCCACCAAACCCAATTCAAATAGGAATTTGCAACTTCAGATTTAAGTTCCGCTTTCATTGCATAAATAGAATATTTCCTATATTTTGCTATATCCTGAAAAAAACGCATTTCTCTATGACTCTCCTTCCGGTCTGCCTAAAACTGTTTCTAAGGTACCTCTTTCAAATACTTCTAATCTCCCGCCTCTGGTAAGATTCTGAATGACGATATGCTTCTGATCACAATACTTTTTTGCTGTCTTATAAGCATTAGTACTGGTTTCAAAATTCTGCACGCAATATTCTTCCGACGTCAAATCCCCAAAATAATCCTTAATATTCTGATCGACCGTCAAATTCCCTCTGGAATCCATTTTCTTGGAATAATTATGATCAACGCCCAACAGATAAATCTCTTGAAATCCCATATAAAGCGCCAATTGGATCGCTGTATATGTCACAGTCTCGCCAGCCACGAAATACTTTGACACATCCTGGCTGATCTTTACCTTGAGCCTTTTATAGCGATTTACCAGGTAAGGATAATAATTATTGATATAAATCACTTCGCTGTCGATGTTCTTCAGTCCGTATTTACGGTTTTCCATCTGAAGAAATATCATTGGAACCTTTATTTTCTCTATATTCCTGGCGATATCCCGAAAGACATAAGAATCCACGCACAGATAGCTTTGAGGCCTCCAGGTAGTATGCTCAAACATTTCATAGATCCGGTTTGCCGCAAAGCAGTATTCGTCTTTTAACTTTTCCAAATCCTCTGCCCGCAGGCTCGGACCGTTACCGATGATGAAGCACCGTTCCTTGCTGTGACTATCTTTCAGCGCCCGAATCTTGGCGGCATCTGTGCCAAAGCGATATGTTGCAAGGCGAAATGTGCGCAAAGCATTGATTACAGGAAACGCCAGCACTCGCATCAGCTTGTTTTGTTTCAACCGGAACAACGTTGTCTGTTCTCCCATCATTCCCTCCATACTGCGCGCTTTTTACACAGCGCCTATACTGACCCCTATCCTATCATACATCCCCTGCTATGTCAATTTTCTATTTAAGCAGGCGCACTCCTCCCTAACGTGTCGTCTTTCAATGATACTTTCTGATTCCATGTAACGCATACTGTATAAAGTAGTAGCAAGAGCGCAGGATGCCAAAGCCCATATAGCGGTAAACGCCAAACTGCATCCTGGCGGACTTTAGCTTGTTGCGGGACTTTCCTCCTTCGCTCATCCTAGATTTCAGCATTGGAGCATTAATGCCGCATGCCGGACCATATTTCTGCAGCACGCGCAGCCACAAAATATAATCTTCATGGAGCTCGTCGTGGCACATGTAAAACTCCCTTGCGGCCTCGGTTCTCATCAATACAGAAGAACATGGAATGCTGTTGGTCCTAAGCAGCATCGAATATGTGATTTCCTGCGGCACCCCGATCACTTTCCCTTGGCTTGTGCCATCCGCATTCATTAATTCCCTTCCCGTACAGCACAACACCTGCCCCGTCTCTTCGATCTTACGGCACTGCGCTGACAGCTTCCCCGCTTGCCACCAGTCGTCGGCATCCAAAAATGCCACATATTTTCCTAATGCCTGACGTATCCCAGTGTTGCGGCTTTCTGCCACGCCCTGGTTTTGCTGATTGCGGAACAATTTTACTTTTTTGCCATCCGCATAGTTCTCCGCCACCTCTGCGGTACGATCTTTTGAGCAGTCGTCAATGATCAGCAATTCCAGGGAAACATCCTGGGATAACACGGACTCAATGGCGTGGACGATATAGCGTTCTGCATTATACGCCGGCATGATCACCGACACCAGAACTTTTTCCTGCATTTTTCCTCCAATCTGTGCTTTGACCGCAAAATGAAATCATCAGTGCTCCTTCATTGTGGTTATTTCTTAGCCGCCGTCACCTGTCCTTTATCGATGCCTTCCGTATTCTCTTTCTGGAATATGATTTTAAATGTCATTATCATCAGCTTGATATCCTGCCAAAAAGAATACGTCTCAATATAAGTAAGATCCAGCTTCAGTTTGTCATAAGGCGTGGTATTATATTTTCCATATACCTGGGCATATCCAGTAAGCCCTGCTTTCACTTTGAGCCGGAAACTAAATTCAGGGATCATCGCCTCATACTGGCTGGCAATCGATTCCCGTTCCGGCCTTGGCCCCACAAAAGACATCTCTCCCTTTAATATGTTGAAGATCTGGGGCAATTCGTCAAAATGAGTCCTGCGGATCAGTCTGCCGATGGGCGTAATACGGTCGTCATTTTTCTTTGCAAGCTGCGCCCCGTCCTTTTCTGAATCGATGCGCATGCTGCGGAATTTGATAATCTTAAAAATTTCACCGTCCCGGGTCAGCCGTTCCTGCGTATAGAACACTGGACCTTTGTCATACAGCTTGATACATGCTGCAATCAACAACAGCACGGGCGAAGAAATTACAATCGCCCCCAATGAAAATACAATGTCCATGGCACGCTTCGCAAAGCGCTGTTCTATGGTAAGACCGCGATTCCTAGAAAGCATCAAAGGCGAGTCAAACAAATGAATCCGTTCTGTGCCCGTCAAGATTATATCAGATATCTTAGGAGTGATATAAGTACGTTTTCCCTGGTCAAAGCAAAACTTTAAAATAGGATTGCGCATCTTGGTCGGCAGGTCGCAGAGCACTACCGCCTCATACTCCATAATCTTTTCATATAAAGCTTTATATCCCATATACACACTGGCAGTGGCACAGACATTGTACTTGTCTTTCCTGGAATTGATCTTTTTAATCAGGTCTTTTGGCGAATGCTGCCCATAGATCACGATCATCTTCCGTGGGGGATAGAGCCGGGTATAAACAAAACGTACCAGATATACTCCTGGCAGTATGATCAGAAGTTCCAACCCCGTCAAAGCCAACATAGGGGAAACTGGCATATAATCATTGGCAATCAGGCAGACTTGGAGATATCCTACCACATTAGCGCAAAATATAGACAATATCTGCGACAGGCAGATATCCGTAATGCGCAGGTAGCCAATGCGGTAGCCCCCGAATGTCCTGGTAAAAAAATACATCAACAGCACATACATGCCGATCATCGCCCAATTTCCCCGGTTCCAGAAACGTTGTTCTTTCAAGAGCATGGGATAATAGATTTCGTACCAGATATATGCAAACAACGCCGCCTCACATGCCAGCATGACATAGTTTGCCGCCAGATTCAATAAATGTTTATATTGTTCTCTTCTTCTCATATTTTTATCCTTTTACCAGTCCCTTAAGCTTCTTCTTCACTCGTCCCCTGGTATTTATTTTATCCATAAGAAGTACTGCTGTCTCTTCCTCTAAAATGCTGATTTGATAAGAAACCTCCACCCTGCCGCCGCCTTGTGGAATTTCTTCTATTATAATCTTTGGATCACAATTGTCAAATAAAAAACTATTTTTTTGCAGTTCAAATCCTGTGGTATGATACTTTACAGGAGCATCCTCCCCCTGCCAAGAGAGCTTTAATCCCTTTAAGATGCAAGGGCTTAACGCCGGGTCAATCCAAAGCCCGCTCGTATTTTCTGGCACACGCACAGTATAACGAGGATTTTCTCCCCAGGCAGCATCGATAAAATAGGACTGCTCCTCTGAGAATCCTTGTCCACGATCCACATAAACCTGCACCCTTCTGCGGTCCGTCTCAGCAAGCAGCTTTGCCACAGGCAGCGCCCGCTTGCCCATCGTGTGATACAGGCTTCCTGGTGAAACGCTGCCTTCCGAAATGTAAGCCTGAAACCTCTGCTCCATTTTCTGATAAATCTGCCGCTGTTCTTTTGTGATGCCAAATTCCTGGTAAAAATCAAACTGTTCTTTGATCTTGGCGCGCAAAGAGGCGCCCTCCAGATAATAATGCAGCGCCCGGTAGAGGATAAATGCGACTGGAACTGGAAAGAAAAACGTCCACTCATAATCTAGCACATGAAAGCAGCCATCCTTTGTCTGCAAGAGATTTGAAAAAATCAGATCTATATCCGCTACGGAAACTGCCTGTTCCGTAGAAAGCTCTGCCTCCCCGAACACCTGGCAAAATTCCGGGGTCATAACAAACAGCTGCGTTTTAGCGCTGTCTTTGATTCTTTTTACTGCATCACGCAGCTTTTCGCAAGCCTCCTCGATTCGTCCTTGTTCCAGAAAGCTGTCCAATTGTTCTTCCAAGGTAACGCCTTCTAAGTATTCAAACGCAATCCTGCCCTGTTGCAGATCACAACGGTTCACCTGTAGCAATCCTTTTTCGCTCCACAATCTGGCAAGTCTTCCCGCTGCTTCCGCCATATGTGCAATATGCGCTTGCCCTTTTGGATATTCTGCGAGCTTATACAACATATTATTCCCATCAATGCCCTTTGCAATCCTGGTCTGAATTGAAAATTGCGGCGCTCTGTGGCTGGAATATTTTGTATACAACATTTTCATAGCAGGTTGTTTCACAGTCCCTGGCTTGCGAATCTCCACAAAGAACGAATTGGAATAAAGCGGAAACAGCCCGTCTTTTAAAAGCTGGTCAAATACCTTGCCTTCATCCATCAAAACCAGGCGTTCCCTGTCAAAGTTACAGATATTATCATATAATTCTCCCACTTTTGGAAGATATTGATCCGAATAGATTACTCTCGGAAACTTATAATCGGGATAGGGATAATAAAATTGATAATCCGTGTAGCCGCATTCTTCCATAATTTGAATCAGCTCAGGCCTAGAAAACGTCCGCACTCCGCTGGTATTTTGATATCCTTCCAGTCCTTCAAAATAAGTTCCCACATGGTCTTCTCTGCAGCCTGCCCAATACTTTAATCCTAATTTATTTTCAATCGCCAGCAAGAGCTTGCCGCCTGGCCGAAGGTGGCTCATCACCGTCGTGAGAAATCCGTGGTAGGGCTTTTGACCACCGATATAGCCGCTTCCATATTCAAAAACTCCGATCAAGGTCGCATAATCATAATCATCATCCAGCTCTTTCTCCACATCCTGGAAGTTCCCCAGGCAGATTCGGATATTTTCATACGCCTTATGACGCTCCGCATTGATCATGCTGCGCTTCTTAGAAAGGTCAATACAAGTCACTGAGGCTGACGATGCCGCTACCGCCCCTGTCACTGCGCCGCATCCAGATCCAACCTCAAGCACTTTCGCCCCAGGTTCAAAAGGATACCAGCTAAGGATATTCTCCCGTTCGTGAGCAAGATGATACAAAACTGCCCAATCCTGTTCACTGGCAATTACCTGGGCATATTCTTGCTGCGGAAAGCGTCGCACCAACTCTAAGATATGGTCCTCGACATCCCCGTCACTGTAGAGGTCTTCCCCCGGATAATGGGCATCGTCTAGAATGACGTTTCCAATTTTCTCCATAACATCCTCCATTCTGCGCTGATGTAGCGCACGAAGTTCCTTGACGCCTGACGCGCTTAACGTACTGACCGCTTGTAATTCTTACGAGTCATTACACCTGTTTCAGTGAAAAATCTGCTTTTGACAAGGTTAGGTTCGGATTGTAATAAGGATCTCCCTTGTCCATAAATGCTTTCCATTTTGTCACAAAATACTTCATTTCTTTATAATAACGTTCCTGCTTCTCAGGGGAATCCTCCAGCCCCCTGGATTTTGATTCATAATGGTAGAGCTGGGCATAGGGATTATAGACCACCAATTTCCCCGCCTGGCGCACCTTCATGCAATAGTCGATGTCATTGAAAGCCACCGCCAGCTCCTCGGTCAGCCCTCCTACCTGCTGATAGACAGATTTTTTAGTCATCATGCATGCCGCAGTCACCGCACTGTAATCCTGGGCGCAGATAATCCTCGAAAAGTAGCCGTTTGCCTGGCGGTCAAATCCTATAAACGTGTGACCTGCGATTCCGCCGAAGCCAATCACCACCCCTGCATGTTGAATGCTATCGTCCTCATAGTAGAGCCTCGCTCCCACAGCCCCCACGTCTTCTCGCATGCAATAGCCCAAAAGCTGCCACAGACAGTCCGGATTTATCATCTCTGTGTCATTATTCAATAGTAGCAAATATTCCCCATTGGCATGTTCTGCGCCAAAATTATTAATGGCAGAATAGTTAAAGCTTCCCTCCCAATAGATGACATGCGCTTTCTGATGCTCTGCTTCCAGCCTTTTATAATATGCAAAGGTTTCTGGCAACTCGCTATTATTTTCAATAATGATAAATTCATAGTTGTGGTACACAGACTTCTCTTCTATTGACTTTATGCACTGATCCAGATCTTTCACATGGTCTTTGTTGGGAATTAAAATCGAAATCAAAGGCTGCTCTTTCCACTGCCAATAAGTTCTATAAAGCCCTGGATACTCTCCCATTTCCACCTTTGCAGGAAGATTTCTCCTGGCATAATGAGCCTCTATCGCCCGTCTGCCTGCCTCAAAAGCATATCGTTTGCTTTCTGGGTTCTCTGCCGTGGAATCCTCATGGGCGCGCCAATGATACAACACTTTGGGAATATGATGAATATTCTTCGTATGCTCCGTACATCGCAGAACGAAATCATAGTCCTGGGCTCCGTCAAATTCCCCGTTTAAGAGTCCTGTACGTTCTAAAAGCGGTCGGCTTGCCACCACCAAATGGCAGAAATAATTCATGCTGCACAAAAGATCCGGGTTATAATCCGATTTAAAATGGGGTTCAAAATACCTCTTTCCATTGATGGACACTTTATCCTCGTCCGAATAGATCAATTCTGTCTGCGGATGATCCCGCAAGACGCAGGCACATTCATATAATGCATTCTCTGACAACAAGTCGTCATGATCTGCAAATACGATGAAATCTCCGTCTGACGCTTGTATCGCCGCATTGGTATTATCAGAAATCTGCAAGGATACGCTGTGACGGACTATTTTTACCCGCTGCTCTCTCTTTTCGAGCTTGTCCAGATAGTCCTTAAGCGGCGACGGAAAACCGCTTCCATCTGAGAGACAAAGTTGCCAGTTCTCATAAGTCTGAGCAATTACAGATTCCACGAGCTGTTCCAAATATCTGACAGGAGTCTTATACAATGGCACCACGATGGAAAATAAAGGCTTCTGGTCCCAAGTTTGCTGCCGCTGCCTTAAAAGCTCCTCTTCTGTAGGCGCCACTGCCTGACGGTATTTCTGATAATCTCCCAGGGAAGCAGACTTCTGCGCCAGCACTTGGATTGTTCTAGTACAGAACTCCTTAAATCCATGACGCTGTAAAAACCGCATTCCTTTTCCCAGATAACTGCTCCCCATCACATTCTCAAACAAAAATGTCGACGCCACAGGCACTTTCGTCTTGGTGCTGCGCTCCCCATTGGAAAATTCCAACTGTACCCCAGACAACCCGTGATGGGCAAGCTTTATCTCAAAGCCAGCGTCTGGCAGGCGGGAAATTTCCCGGTAAACTTGCGCTACATCCCTGCGCTCATGCCAGGAAGCTTCACAGGGCAGCTCCTTTCCCCCAGCTCCGAACGCTTTCACCAAAACAGGGGTGGCGGAAGCTGCCCACCCCTTGATATAACATTGATCTTTCTCAAGCACAGTCTGTTCCAAAAACACATCCAGTTCCTCTCTCTGCCGGAGCAACTGCAACGCCTTTTTGCGGTAAACTAGGCAATCCCCCGCCCAAAGCACGAATTCCTGCTTTACTTCCAAATCCTCTGGCAATGCTACATACAGAAAATATTCTTCCTCAATGCCCAGATCATAAATCATATAACGCTGACGCACTTCCATGCCATCGTATTTCTTGATATGCCAAGGGAGTTCTTCCCCGTCCAGGACAGGCTTAAGCTCCTCATCCTGCCCCCTGCCATGCCAAAAGCCCTGAATCACCAGAACCTGTTTCTCTTCTATGTGGAATCTGACTCTTACTACGTTAAACTTCTCCAGCATTTTCCCGTCCCTCTAATTTCACTCGATCTCCACCGCAGATTCCATGTCGAAAAAACCAACGGTATTCTTTTCCGAAATCACGCCCAGGCTGCACACGTCATACAGTCTGTGATGTACTTTAAACTCTTCCTTCTCGTATCCCGTACATCCCAATGACAACAGGTATTCCCCTCCCTGCAGAATCATTTTCTGGGTAAAGCTGACAACCTGGATTTCTCCCTTTTTCTTAGGTTCTACGATCTGCTTTTCCAACAGCGTATTGGTGCCCGTAAGCTCAATGCCCATGAGATTTTTCAGGGTAAAGGCAAAAATCGGCTCCGCCACGTCCTGATGAAATAACACTCTCATCTTGATCGTGCACAGCTCTCCCTTTTCAATCACATTGGTAATCTTTCCTGTCTTGTCAACAATCGCAAAATCCAAGATTTCCGCCTTTTTGTCCCCATACTCCAGCGTCTGCGGATTGACGCTGAGGCTGTCACGCCACTTCTCTCCTGTTTCCCCTGGCATCCACCGGGAAGCGTTCTTACTGCGCTGCGCCTCTTCCTGTTCCACCAATGCCATTTTGAATTGATCCACGGCCTCCTTGGGCGTGCCCTCCATGACTTTTACGCCTTTGTTTAATAGAACTGCACGGTCGCAGTATTTGGTAATGCTACTAAGATCATGGCTCACAAAAAGAATCGTCTTGCCCATCTCTTTAAATTCTTCAAACTTCCGGTAACATTTTGCCTGAAAGAACACGTCCCCGACAGACAACGCTTCGTCGACAATCAGGATTTCCGGTTCAATATTGATGGCGACTGCAAAGGCAAGCCGCACGAACATTCCGCTAGAATACGTTTTTACAGGTTGATTGATAAAATCCCCGATGTCTGCAAATTCCAGGATTGCGTTGATTTTCCGGGCAATCTCCTCTCTGGAAAATCCCATCATGGTCCCTTGCAGATACACATTCTCAATTCCCGTATACTCTTGGTTAAAGCCAGCGCCCAGTTCCAGCAATGCAGAGATTCTCCCCTTTACTTCCACTTCCCCGCTGGTCTGACGGATGACTCCGGTGATAATTTTCAAGATCGTGGACTTGCCGGAACCATTGGTTCCGATAATCCCCACAGTCTCCCCTTTGTGGATCGTAAGGCTTATTTCTCTTAAGGCTTGGTGTTCTCTGTAATTCCGTTTTCGTGAAAGCCCCAGGGCGTCCTTCAGACGTGCAGAAGGCGTATCATACAGTTTATAGATTTTGCTGACTTTTGTCACCTTGATTGCTGTCTCTTCCATATGCTTCCTTTCTACATCATATCTGCAAAATGTACTTTGAGCCGTTTGAATACCGTTACGCCCAGCACGCATACAGCCGCTGTAAAGCACCAGAAATACAATGTCATGCCCGGATGTTCAAAGAACCACGCCTTATCAATCAAAGCTTCCCGGTAACCCTGCACAATATAATACATCGGATTGAGCTTGAGTACCGCCATCGCCGCATCTGGAATCTTCTCTTTCATGTCATGAATGCTCCACATAATGGGCGTCGCCCAAATTCCTACTTGCAGGGCAATATTCACAATCTGGCGCATATCTGGAAAAAACACAGAGATGGCGCTGGTAAGATAGCTGATTCCCAGTGCAAGAATTAAAACGCCTAGGCTGTAATAAACTACCTGCAGTACATAGAGATCTGGCAAGTAACCATATGCTACAAATAAGGCCAGCATGAACGCCACAAAAAATGCATGTACGAAAATTGAGGCAAACACCTTGACTACTGGCAGAATATCTATATTAAAAACCACTTTTTTAACCAGATAATTGTATTCTGCCAGCACGGCCGTCCCAGCGCTGACACAGTCAGAAAAGAAAAACCAGGGCACAATTCCTGCGACCAGCCACAAGACATAAGGAAGCGGAAGCGCTGTCTGCATATTTACTCTTGCGCCGATCGCCTTGTCAAAGACAAACCAGTATATCAGCACCGTGATCACCGGCTGCACAAAAGCCCACAGGGTTCCTAGATAAGAACCTGCAAATTTGATCTTAAAATCGTTCTTTGCCAGGCTTTTGATAAGCTTGCGGTTTTCGATCAATTCTGCAATTATATTTTTTGACGTCCCATTCATATGCCGACTTCCTTTGATTATTTTCGAATCGTAACTGCTTTGGCACTGCCCCAGTCACCATATACTTTCTTGCCTGCCGAATCCAGTTTCCATGCCCTTGCCTGGACATAATACCGGGCGCCTTTTTTGAGCCCGCTGATAGTCTTTACTCCTGATTTCGCCTCTTTCTTTTTGGCAGAACTCATATTGGAGTTGAGCGAATAGCGAATCTCATACCCTTTTGCGCCACTGATTTTCTTTACCGTGACTTTCAGCTTTCTGCCAGACTGATTTTTCAAACTGACACTGGTCTTGGCGACTTTCACCTTGTTCCACTTTGCATAAACCGTGGTATTCTTGGTGATCTTGCTCTTAAAATTCCACTTGCTTTTGCATCCCTTTTCCTTGTACCATCCTGCAAATTGATATTTTGCACGCTTGGGATCCGCTGGCTTTTCAACCGCCTCTCCCGGCCAAACTAGCTTAGAAGAAAGCTTCTTGCCCCCCATGGTATTGAATGTGACGGTATACATCTTGCCGTTTACTTTCCCGTCACTGACCTTGCTGTCCCATTGCCCGTCCTTCACAGCCACCGCTTTTACTGTCACATTAGCGGTCACCTTGAACGGTCCCGTATAATGGTAACTTCTGGTATAAGAAGAGGATGGAGTTTTCCCATCAATCGTATAATAGATGTCTGCACCCGGAGTAGCCGTCTTTAAAGTCACAGACATGCCGCTCTTGGTCTTATTCTGCTTTATGGTCACAGCCGCCGTGGTCGCCGTGGGCAGATATGCGGTTCCTACCTGCAGCTCTGTAGAGCCAAGATCCTTGGTACATACCGGAATCAGCCCTGTATAACCTGGCTCTTCCTGATGAAAGCCCGTCGTATCCAGCTTCCTGGTAAGGGTCGTCTTGCTGATGCCAAAATAAGTATAAATCTTGCTTCTGCCGCCTGCCCCGTCCTGATCGTCCCAAGTAAGATCCACGTAATACCAGGAATCATTGAGACAAATCATATTCCAGGCATGGCCTGTGGTAGTCTTCTCTCCAAAAATATCTGTTTTTTCGATCAGGCTGGTGACCCCTATCGTGTCAATCCCCACGCTGTTCATCAGAATGCTAAAAGATTTCGTATAGCCTGCGCACACTGTGTAATCGTCCTGGAACACGCTATACGCACTTTGATGGTAGGGCGTATAATAGTTCCCCGTATCATATCCCCTGTCATACTGGATCTTCTCGACAATCAGATCATGTGCAATCCTTGCCTTGTCGAGATCATCGGTCCCTTTCTCAACTTTGCTTTTCATAGCGTCAATCTGCCGCTTTACTTTCTCGGTCTCACTTATTCTGTCGACTCCCCTGGCAAATTTAGCATAAATGACCGGACACATGCTTCCCTGTCCGAACAAATAACCATTTTCCAGAAAATAGTACTGAGGATTCGAATAGGTGAACATGGTATACAAAATACTGAGCTGCCACTCTGATAACCCCAGGCTGCTATAACTGATCCACTTATCTGCGATATAATAGGTATTGCCTTGCAGCGTCTGCGCAGACGCATTCACTGTAGTAACAAGGTACCTTCTGCAAAGCGCATCCAAAAGATCCCAAAATTTACGCTCATTAGCGCTAAGGCGGTTATAAATATAATTGGAAGAATAGATATCCCAAGAAGAGTCATATTTCTGAGAGCCATAAGACTCCGAATGCAGTATCATCCTTCCATTCTTGATCTCCACATCCTCTTCCTCGATAAGCTCTATCGATTCTGCCATCTCCTCTGAAATCTCTATCGCCTTGGGAGCCTGAAACCCTCCGTCTGGGCAAGCCCCCTGATCTGGAGTAACGCTGTCGTCAAATGCTTCTTCTGTCTCTGTATTTTCTGTCGGAGCCGCCAGCGCTTGCTCTGCTCCGATCCCAGTCAGAAACAATGCGCCTGCCAGTAAAAATGCCAATGCCTTCTTTCCCATGGTACGTTCTCCTTCCCAACTGCGATAATTATTTATTTTTATTGTCGCAGTATTCTTCTATGCCACCCCACGCTCGGTCTTTATCTGATAAAATCAAATCATCCTCTGTCATTCCCTGGGGCATAGGCCATTGCACGCCGATCTTCTCATCTTTCCATAAAATCCCGCCCTCGTCATTGGGATGATAAAAATCAGTCACTTTATAGCAAAATTCCGCATAATCAGACAATACTACAAATCCATGCGCAAACCCCTTGGGGATAAAAAACTGTTTTTTATTCTCCGCTGACAATGTGACGCCAAACCACTTTCCAAAAGTTTCTGATCCTTCCCGCAGGTCAACTGCTACGTCAAAGACCTCGCCATTTACCACCCTTACCAACTTATCCTGGGGATAATTAATCTGGAAATGAAGCCCGCGAAGCACTCCTTTCTTGGAAGCCGACTGGTTATCCTGCACAAATTCACAATCAATCCCCGCCTCTTTGAAATCATTATAATTATAGGTTTCCATGAAATAGCCCCTCTGATCGCCGAATACGGCTGGCTCTATCACTTTCAACCCTGCAATCCCATTACAGTGATCTGTCACTTTAATCTTACCCATCTTAACATAAACCTCCTGCTGTTCTCTTCTGTCAAAGCTGTCCTCATTCCCCCGCTCTTACAGTCCTTGCGCAATCTCCATCAAATACTGCCCATATTCTGTCTTCATTAGAGGTTCTGCCAACTTCTCTAACTGATCTGCGGTGATAAATCCCCGTTTATATGCAATCTCCTCAATGCAAGAAATATATAATCCCTGCCGTTTCTGGAATGCAGACACGAAATCCGCGGCTGCCAGAAGCATATCATGATTTCCAGTATCCAGCCATGCAAATCCCCTGCCAAGAGTCTCCACTTTTAAGCTGCCTCGTTCCAAATAAGCATTGTTAACACTGGTGATCTCTATTTCGCCACGGGCGGAGGGCTTTACATTCTTTGCAATCTCTACCACGTCATTGTCATAGAAATACAGTCCAGGTACTGCATAGTTAGATTTCGGATGTTCTGGCTTCTCTTCAATGGAAACCGCCGTGCCTTGCTGATCGAATTCTACCACGCCATACTCCCTAGGATCCCTGACGTAATAACCAAAAATTGTCGCCCCTGGCTGGCTCTCTGTGCGCTTCGCCACATTTTGAAGCACCCTGGAAAAGCTCTGTCCATAAAAAATGTTGTCTCCCAGCACCAACGCCACAGCGTCCGTTCCGATAAATTCTGCGCCTATGATAAACGCATCTGCCAGTCCTCTTGGTTCCTTTTGCACAGCATAGGAAAAACACATGCCAAGCTGCGTCCCATCCCCTAGCAATTCCTCAAACATGGGAAGATCCCTAGGCGTGGAAATAATCAGCACTTCCCGAATCCCCGCCAGCATCAGGGTAGACAACGGATAATATATCATGGGCTTGTCATACACTGGCATTATCTGTTTGGAAATGGCTTTGGTTAATGGGTACAATCTTGTTCCGGAACCTCCGGCTAAAATAATTCCTTTCATGGATCAACCTCCAATTCTTTTTTGATGCTACTCTCCACGGATATCCACAGCGTTCCCCTATCGCCAAACCCCTGCCCCTTGATATCCATAACGTTCTCTTTAAAGCTCTGCTCCCTATTCTTCTTTTCTGACATATACGCTTCTTTCCAATGTAGTGCCTAACAGTTCATAGCCTACTTGCTCCAGATAATCGCTCATCTCATAGAGCGTCAATGTCACGACATAGTCCACTTTTTTCTTTTTGAGAGCCTTGGATAAACGCTCTTCTTCCCCCTTGATGCCATAATTGACTGCGCGGATCATCGCTTTTTCAGCTATATATTTTTTTACATCCTCATACCCTGCTGTATTATTATGGGTTTGATAAGCTTTACGGCTGATCCCCCATATCAAAGAGGGATCATACAGCCTCGACTGCATCTGGCATCCTAGGTCAAAAATAACCACTGGACGTTCCTTGTCCTTGTCTTTTTCAATCATCTCACAAACCTGTATCACATCCTCTGCCAGATTGTAAGCATTTTCTGGAATCCGTATGGTTCCTTCTACGACAAAGCTATTTTTGCCCCCCCAGAAGAGACATGCCAAAAGCCCGAGAACCATGGCTCTCTCCCAAAGTTTTTCACGCTCCGACACTGCCTTGGTTCCTGCCCATGCAATCATCGGAAGGATAGGCACCGCCCATAGAAAGCGGTAATATGTGGCGATGCCTGTGATCCTTCCAACCAATTTAATCGACAGATCATTAAAAATAAACAAAATGCTCAGCAGAAAAACAAATGTCAAGCGTTTCTTCTCCGACTCTTTTGTGCTGCAGAAAGCATAAATCACGCAGATTAAGAAGGCCGGCAAAAACATAGTGAACCCTCCATATGTCTGGATCATCTGCTGTATATTCTCTACATTATACATATTCTTTCCTCTAACTCTGCGATTTCTTTTATTTGTGAATCATAATCTGAAACCCCCGGGTATACAGAAAATATAGAATCAAATACATCCCATTGGGCACTGCATACCAAATGCTGTGAAAGATAACTTTCGGCGATTTGATTACGAGTCCATGCGCTGTCACGGCGATCACCAGCATTGCCGGAATAATCGCAAGCGAAGACATTGATACTGGAATGCTAGAAAAGCAAACCACAAACAGCAATGCCCGATGCTCCCGTTTCTCCCAGTCCTGCCAGAAGCGCAATATCGCATAAAACATCGCAGGAATCACCACATTGGCACAAAACCCTTTTGCCTCGTAAGCACGGATCATCAGAAAATCCGATACGGAATAGTTGGTATAAAATCCGAGATGCATCACGAATGCCAATCCCGTAAAAAACAGCGCTTTCTTTTCCTTTTCTGGAAACAAATGCCTCCCTATCGCAAATAAAATTCCTGCATGCATCAAAACGCAAACTGTGCCTATGATATACTTCTGCACGATCATGCCGCCTGCAGACATCAATTTGCACAACAGCGCAGAATGCATGTAAAATGCCGACAAGGCATATCTCAAATCCAATTCTTTCGCCATGGCGCCGGAATTTCCTTGGTATACATACATGGTATCTGTATATACCGTCGTATTCACTGTCCCAACATAATCCACGGTGTCCCAACCCACATACGGCTGGGTTCCCTGGAACCAGCATACAAAAAACACCAGTAAAACCACCGCTACAAGCAAAATCCCTTTGATACGCCATAAACCTGCAAAGATGCTTTTTAGATAAAACGCAAGCGCTTTGCCTGCCGTCAGCAGCACGCAAAGATTCACGAGACAGGCAGTGCCTGCCCACAGCCATGCCAGTTCATGAAAAGGCCTTTGCAGCAAAATCAGCGGCAGCGCTTCGATCTGGAAAAAACCAAAGTATACAAAAAAACCTAGAATTCCTGTCTCATATGCCCGGAATTTCAAACGAAATAGTTTGCAAAATCCATTGCCAAAGACTGCGAATTCTAAAAACAACAACGCAATCATTAGCAGACATAATGCAAGCTGTACCATATTTTCTCTCCTAATTCCGTCTAAATTTGCTTTATTTGAGTTTCCGTATTCTGTAATTTTATCTTATCAAAAGGTCTTGCTGCCTTTGGCAACATAGATATCTTGCACAATAAGTGTTTGGAAAGCTAGCTTTCCGTAGCGCTTTTCTGTGCGAAGTGTTTCCATCACTTTGTAATGGAAACCTTTTGATACGATAAAATTACAGAATACGGAAACTCAAGCTGCTTTATTATAGCATTTTCTCACAGTAATTGCAAATTTATCCATTCCATTTAAAGTTTCTGATTAATCAATGAGAAATAATTGCATCAGGTGCTGGATCATAATCAAAATGGCGCCAAAATCACCGCTGATGCAAGTGCTTGGCGCCAAATTTTCCTATTTTACATACATTTTATAAATTCTATTGGTCTTATATCCTGGCACGATTTTCTTCCACGATTTTGCCCCAACCATCTTCAGATAGCGTTTGGTATATTTTAAAGACTTGGAGGTATCCATATATTTATACACTTTGAACGCCTCCTTTCCCTTGATGCCCATACGCAGTCCTTGGGCGACTTCCACTGGGTGATCGTCATAGCTGCGAATGATAAAGGCATCGATCATAGGGTTACATGCTGCAATATAATAGCTGTATGCCAGGGCTGCAGCCTGATTTGCATATCCCATCGTGGAACTATATCCTTGCTCTGATAAAATAATTCTCACAGAGGAACCATATTTTTTCTTGATATAATTAGTCAACACGTTCAGATTTTTCATTGTCACATAGGGCGTATCTGCTTTGTTGGAAATCCCAAATCCTTCCCAAAAGTTTGTGTAGGTCAGAGGGTACGAATAGGCATGGTAGGCAAGATTCCATTTAATTCCTCTCTGAATCTTCTCAAGCTGCTTCACAAAAGAAGTAATGGAATGCTTTGCGCTATACCCCCCTGGTACTGCGGTATTCCAAAGATTATCCATGCAGATGAAAATACGGGCATTGGAATACTGGCTTCGAATTGCATAGTAAAGGTTACGGAACGCATATGCATACGTTTTAAAATAAGATCCTTGTGACAAAGTCCCCGCATAATTCCAGCCCCCAGGATTATTGATCTCATTCCCGAGAATCCAATTAGAAACATAACAGTTCTTCTTTGCAAACACGCTGCCCAGATAGCAGAAGATCGCTTCCATCTTTTCCCGAGCTCCATTTTGATAAATATTCCAAGTATAATAAGGCGCAGCTCCCTGTTTCCTTGCCTTCGTCGCAATTAGATCTGTATTGCCGTCTACCCAGTCTAACATAACCTGCATCGTGACATTGATGCCTTTCTTATTACATTCTGAAACAATTTCCTGATATCTTGTCATGCGGTTAAAATAATAGGTTTTTCCATTATACTGGTAAGGCACAGCGCCATTTTTACACACCATGGAAGCCGTGAGGTTCAAAAAATTATTTTTAGCCCCGCAAGAATCAATCTCCTCCATGCTTTGAAAAAACTGCATTCCCTTTTTCGTTTTGCCAAGCTTATACTTCGACTTATTGCTTGCTGCTTTTTCAGGATTTTTGACATAAGAGCTACTGCTGATCAACTTAAGCTTTCCGTTTTTTTTGACTGCGATACCGTACATGGATACCGCATAGCCCTGATTCTGTGCTGTTTTTAATTGAAATACAACTTTTTTCTTTTTATAACTTTCTGCCGCGATTCGGTAAGGCGTCCCATTGACAGGGTTTACATAAGCCAGATAATAACGGTCGTCGTCACTGAGAATGCGGCTCTTTATGGTAGCCGCAACCTTGACTTTGCCAGTCCCGGAAGCTTTGCAGGCAGTAATCTTCGCAGCGCTCTTTGTAGGCTTTTTGCTACATCTTACCCATTTCGCATAAAACGTCTTGTCGCCCACGGTTCCAGCATTTATCTGCTTGACGCGATTCTTTAGGCTTTGATCTTTATACCAGCCGTCAAAATCGTAGCCGTTTCGCTTTGGCGCTGGCAAGGAAATCGTTTTACTGGCAATCGTATAGCTTTTTTTTGCGGAATTAGGCAAAGCGCCGCCTTTCAGCTTATAGTTGATTTGATATTTCGTGGTCGTCCATTTTGCATAAAGTGTTACCACGCCGTCTGCCTTCGTAGTAAGTTCCTTGACCTCCTCGCCTGCTTTGTAAGTCTTGCCTGTTCCGTTGGCTTTGGTATTCCATCCGGCAAACGTATAACCTCTTTTCTTAAAGTGATTCGCCGCTAATTTGCTTCCTGTTCCATATACATGTTTTGTATATCCAACCGTTCCACTGTCTGCGCCGTTTCCATTATATTGCACCTGATAGGCGTTTCCTTGCCACATAGCAAACAGCACAACGGTACTGCCATGTTCCTGGCTCAAAGAACACACTTCTTCCTTGTCTGCATAACTTTTCCCTTTTCCATCTTTTTGGGTATTCCATCCTGTAAAGACGTATCCTGACCTCTTGTACTTGTTCTTATTCAAGTTCTTACTTTTTCCACAAACAAAGGATTGCTCTTGCATGGTCCCATTGCCTCCGTTAGCGTCAAAGCGTACCTTATAATTAGCACGTTTCCAAACTGCCTTGAGCGTTACCACCGCCCCATCCTGATCTGTGAGGTTTTTTACAGGCTCTCCATCGGGATAAAATTCCAAATTTTTCAACCTCCACCCCCAAAATGCATATCCTTGCTTTTTCCCGATCTTCGTAGGCAGCAATTCCTCTTTGTCGTAAGTAAAAATCTGCTCTGGGATCTCCTGCCCCTCCCCGCCGTTTAAGTCAAACTTCACGCGGTAGGTGATCGGCGTCCAGGAGGCAAGCAAGGCAATGTTCTCTGTGATTGGCTGATCAAATTTGTAATATGCCCCGTTCTCGTCTAGCCAGCCCTGAAAGAAATAACCTTTTCTCTGCGGCATCACCACAGCCCCTGCGTTTGGAAAGCTTCCTTCGGGCACCTGGATGGTAATGCTGGACGCCCCATCCTCTGTAGTTCCACCAGCAAAGTTAAAATAAATGGCGTATTCCTGCTTGCCCTGACTGGGATCTTCTCCCGAGGCTCCTGGTTCCTCTGGCTCTGGAATTCCTGGTTCCTCAGATTCTGGAATTCCTGGAAAGCATTCTTCTTCTGTTCCCCCATCGCCTACCCCTTCTGGAAAGTCGTCATCATCTTCCAGACCTGGTTTAGATTCTGACACTGCTTCCAGCCCGGCCTTTGCCTGATGTAAAAGTCCGTTGGCATACAGGCTGACCCCATCCATGGAAAACATCATAACTGCCAACAATATCAGTAACATTCTCTTTCTCATATTTCATCCTTTTCTTCTGTTAAAATTTCTAGCAACATATCCTCATTTTTTATTATAACGTTACAATGTGATGGAAACAAGAATGCTACTTTCTTATTTTTGTAAAATAAATATTAAGTTTTTCTGAATACAATGGTTTGAGTTTCCCGATTTTGCAATTCATAGTGCCAAAAGGTCTTGCTGCCTTTGGCAGCATAGACATCTTGCACAAAAAGCGCTCTGAAAAGTTAGATTTTCAGAGCATTTTTATGTGCAAAGTGTTTTCATCACTTTGTGATGGAAATCTTTTGGCACTATGAATTGCAAAATAGGGAAACTCGAAATGCAATGGGTATTTACAACGAACTTTGCTATTTGATAACATAAAAAGACTCTGCATCAAAGAACAAGCCAGGCATCTTGCACCTGGCATATTCTCCATGCGGCATAACAATCTTTATAGATTTAAAGAAAAGCTAACTCACTTCAATTTTTACATGCAGTACCCATATAGGGAATATATGGAATATAACAACAGCATACACATAATTCCTATCACTTTCCCTGTAAAATGCCTGATTTTATTTTCAAGCCCCCTCTGGCTGACTGCGGCAAATAACACCGGAAGCGCAGGAATAAAATACCTCCCCTGAATCCCCTGTGCAATCAGCGCTCCCACGGGATTCAAGCTGCCATCGCCAATATAGATTCCCAGGACCACTAGCAGGCAGGCAAGCAAGAACACGACAAAGCACAGCCACTGATCCCGCTTACGAATCCTCTCACAGGCATCGTTGCGGTCCAACGCCCCCACATAGACTGCGTACATTGGCACAAGATAAATCAGGGGTCCCAATTGATAATTTAAATTCCCCAGGGTATTGAGCCACAACATCCAGTCGTTAAACTTATTCAAAAATGTGGTAATTAACATCTGGAGGATAAATTTAGGATGTTCCAGCAGATATTGCGTCTGCGACATTCCTTCCGCTCCCGCAGACGCCTGTCCGCCAGAGACAATAGAAGCTGCTGCAAGCAATGCGGCTCCTCCAAAAATCACCAGCAAAACGAGCCCGATCCCAAAGCTTTTCCAATATGCCTTTCTATTGACAAATTTTTTTACAGGAATCAAAAACACCAAAAGCCCCAGGCAAACATACACATATTTACAAAGGAATACCATGGACAAAACCAGAGAAAGCTTACACGCATCTTTCCAATCCAGGCTCTCCTTTTCCCCATATGCATAAAAAAAGCACATCGCAATAAATAAAAAGCAAAAACCATTGAGCATGGCGTCTGGAGAATCGGAAGCCGCCTGGTACAAGGTAATCGGAAATAAGCCAATCACGGCCATTGCATGTTTCAAAATCGGCGTGATGCGAATCGCAAAATAAGCCAGCGCCAAGAACACCAGCAGATTACAGATCCTGGAAAATACCACGCCTCCATATACGCTGAAGCCAAAAACTCTGCCTAAAAACAGTCCCAGTGCCTGAGGATAATAAAACAGGGAAGACGGCACATTGATTAATTGCAGCTTGGCCGTTTTCAAAGACGGCTTGACTGATTTCAGATATTGGATATACGTTCCGCCCTCGCCAGTACCTGGCTTGATTATGCGGTAACCGAATTCGTTAAAGTTCTCCGGCACCAAGACCACGCCGTCTTCATGAGATAAACTTGTCACCGGACTGGCAAGATTTCCAAACGATACGTCCGTCGCCCACAGATAATGCATCCAACCGTCGCATTCCTGGAACGGAGGGTTGATGCACGCCATGACAATCCCAAAGCACAACGCTAGAATCAAAAATAAATTTGCCTCCTTATGCCGGGAAAGCTTTCTTTGCATTTCCTTTATGACCGTTTTACATCCCGCCAGTTCCATTTGAACCTCCCACTATCTATTCTGGTACATATCCTCATAGTATTTCTGATAATCTCCGCTGGTAACATGCTTCATCCAATCTTCATGTTCAAAATACCATGCAATCGTTTTGCGGATGCCTTCCCGGAACATCGTCTCCGGCTGCCATCCGATTTCTTCCTTGATCTTGTCCGGCGCAATTGCATATCTTCTGTCATGCCCCTTGCGGTCTTCCACATAGGTGATCAGCTCCTTGCTCACCAGCTTCCTTCTTGGATCGTCTGACGCTAGCATCTCTTGCAAAACCTCAATAATGGTCTCAACAATTTCAATGTTCTGCTTCTCATTATGCCCGCCGATGTTATAAGTTTCTCCCAGCTTTCCATGTTCCTGAACCATGTCAATGCCCTTTGCATGATCGTCCACATACAGCCAGTCACGGACATTTTTTCCATCCCCATAAATAGGCAGCTTCTTTCCCTGAAGCGCATTATTAATCATCAGCGGAATCAGTTTCTCCGGAAATTGATACGGCCCGTAATTGTTGGAACAATTGGTAATGTTCGCTGGAAAACGGTAGGTATCGATATATGATTTTACCAAAAAATCAGAGCTTGCCTTGCTTGCGGAATAAGGACTGTGGGGATCATACGGCGTAGTCTCATAAAAATAAGCTCCGTCTTCTTCCAGGGAACCATATACCTCGTCCGTGGAAACATGCAGAAACTTCTTTCCTTCCCGAAAGCTTCCGTCCTCTAGTTCCCATGCCTCTTTTGCACAGTTGAGCATCACTGCCGTTCCCAGCACATTCGTCTGCACGAACACTTCTGGATTTTTAATGCTTCGATCTACATGGCTCTCCGCTGCAAAATGAACCACGCGGTCAATATCATTCTCTGCAAAAATGCGGCTGATCGCTTCTTTATCACAGATATCCGCCTTGACAAACGTATAATTGTCCCTGGATTCCACATCCTTCAAATTCTCCAGGTTCCCCGCATATGTCAATTTGTCCACATTGATGATTCTGATTTCTTTATCATATTTACGAAACATATAAAGAATATAATTTGTGCCGATAAATCCTGCTCCTCCGGTTACTAAATAAGTTCTCATAGTCTCTATTCCTCCTTCATTTTAATATACGTCTCTAAAATATCAGATACAAAGAGACGTTGAGCATGTATTTTATTTCTTTATCTTATTATGGTATACAACGCTCTTCTCATTCTTATATACTACTTCAAATTTCTCAAAATAATCCTTATTTTGCTGAAAAACTAAACTATCTATCAAAACCGCAAAGTGCTTTTCCTTGCGCTTTTTCAGTTTACCCTTTACTTCCCTAAAATCATAGTCCCAGCCATAATACTCCGAACAATCATTTCCTGTAAGCGCCTCATACCAATAACATTTTTCGTACCTGTCATGCGAAGATATTAAGGGCACGTTTTCCTCCCTGCCCAGTTCGTCCACCACATAACGGCACATATCCATATATTCGTCTGGAAATGTACTGCCTGTGATCATCAGATAGCTTTTATTGTAATCATAAAGGTGAAAAAATTGATCCGACCGATAAGCTTCCTGAAAATTCGACTTGTTCAAAACCACAAGTTCCTCCAGCTTTCCATAATGCATCACAAACAGGAACAGGAATGTCAGACCATAGCTCGCCAAAATCTCCCAATGTTTATCAAGCATCTCTGCAATCCCTTGTATTGCCAGCACGAAGGCAAAAAACCATAACGGATAATAAAATTTGTAAAAATAATATCCAGATGCTATTTTTACTCCTGTGAGCACAAACAATACCAACACAAAGATGGATGTCGTTCCAAAAAAGATCATGTTGATATCCGCTTTTTTCCTATGGATGGCACGAATTACCATATATGCCACGACCGGCATCAGCAGTAAGAAATTGACATACAACTCCCTGTAAATCCCGCCCTCGATGGCGATCACCTCCGAGGCCGTCTTTCCCTCCTTGCTCAAGAACTCAAAGTAACAGTAATAAATCGCCAGCAGTGTGGGGAGCAGAAAAACCTTCAGCGCCAAAAGCACATTTCCCTTCGTCACCAGCTTTCCCTCGTCTTTCACAATGGAGACAAGTCCAAGAAATGCCGCAATAAACGCCATTGGCGCAATCAGCATATAGCACATGACCGTTCCGTTGCAGCAAAGCATCAGTAAAAACAAAAGATACGAACGATTAATCTGTTGTCTGCGGTACATGCGAAGCAAAAGGGCGGCAAATCCCATCAGCATCACGCCGATAGCCCAATAATAAAAGGTAAAAAGATAACTCAGCAGCGGATAACCTGCAGCATAAAAGATACACATGATGACGCCGACCGCCTTCATACGCCAATTTTTAAAATATTCCCTGCAAAACTCAAAAAAGAATACAACTTCGACTGCCAAAAAAACAGCGTCCACAACGATAAAGATCTTATAGAAATCATAGATCGGAACCGCCGGCATCAGGACTTCTAGTATCATGCCCAATTGAAACGGCGCAAAATACATCACTGGAAGCTTTTGCGACTGCACAAGAGACACGGCGTTCTTAAGATGCACCGCTGCATCACTGTTGATAAAGATAAGGTCAAAGCCGGGACCTGCCTTTGCATACACCATGACAGCAACTGTAAAAAATACCGCCAAAGAAAACAGGATGTCCAAAAGATGCCATTCATATTTCTGGACGCATTTCTCTCGATAAATTTTAAAACCTAAAAGCGCCGCCGTAATCAGGTACACCAGCCCGATACTGTAAATATTGATGGGAATATGTACGATATTGATAATTCCTGCCACCAATCCTCCCCAGCACAGTTGCGCCAGCAATGAAAGGATAAGCCACATCACGCCATTTAATTTTCCGTCGCTTTTTTTCAGCAAGAGCACTGCTGAAAAACATAATAAAAACCCTGTCACATATAATATTGAAGCTATGATGGAACCACTCATTTTCTAATCCTCCTGTATATCCTGTTGCTTGCTGCGAACAAGAACTCTTCTTTTGTCCATATGCGCAATCGGTACTTCTACCAACTTATTCAGTAAGAATCCACAAAAAATGGCAATTGGCAATGCCAGGAAAAAGTTTGCCAAGGGGTTCATTCTCCCTCCAAACTGCATACAGAGCACCTGTTGAATCGGCCACCCGCACAAATAAATTCCATAAGACACCTCCCCATATTTGGAAAAATTACTGAATTTACGGCTTGTGCCATATCCAATATACAAAAGAAGGTAAGGTAAGAACACAAAAATTACGGCTTCCAGCCATCCCCTCCAGGTAAAGAACAGCAGCGCCAAAAAACATAGCAACGCTGCTTGCCAGCGCAGCTTTATATGTTCCCTGTACACATAATAAAGCATCCCCGCATAAAAAAGCCCTGCCGGGCGCAAAGCAGAAGCAAGCAGGCTGCCAGAACCGAGCATCAGTTTCATGCCGATATATCCCGCCGAAAACGCTAAAGCAGTCCATTTCATCCATTTCTTGTTCATGAGCCCCATTTTCCACACTAGGAAGCACATGACATAGCACAGAAATTCAATCGGAAGCGTCCATAATGGCCCATTGACCGTCTGCCCATAGATATTCCCCTCGAATACGCCTGGCAAGTCATGGATCAATATCATCACTGAATTGAGCAAATACTTCCACGTTCCTATCTGTGAGAAATATTCTCCAGGTGAAAACGTTGTCAAACATGGACCAGCCACAAGTGCAAGAACAAGAGTTACCACGATCAAACATGGAAAAAGCCTTAAGATCCTGGCCTTAAAATATGCGCCTGCAGTCTGTAGCCGCTCGGCGCTTTTAGCTATGAGAAATCCTCCATATAAAAAGAAAATACAGACCGCCAGGTTTCCAAAATGGATCTGACCGCCAGTGATCCTTCCCAAGAGATCCATATGCTCCTCGCCCATACTGATCGGATAGGCATGGCATAAAATAACAAGCAGCGCCGCAAAAAAACGGATCATGTCCAGATTGTTATTACGGCCTGCCGATACTTCTTTGAGCGTCATCCTCTTCTCTCCTATATTTATAATTCGTTGCTTCTCTCACTTGTAGCATACACCCTATTCAAAAGCTTTGCGATTGGCCTTGGCCAAAATCTGCAGAAAATCTCAAGATCCTCTTTCTGCCGGATGTTCTCGCTTAAATTAAGAGTGGTCGTAGACCCTGGATGAATCCGGTGAGCCATAAGCTGCCTGGGCACGCAGATAAACCAGCCCTTTTTCTCTGCCTGCTCTACCATGGCCTTATAATCACAACTATTTTGAAAACTGGTGTCAAAAGGACGGTCTCCCACCCGCTCTTTCACATAAGTAACTGCCGGGCAGCAAATCGGATCCCCCAGTGACAGCATCAAACGCCGTACAAAACGGTTGCCATAAAATATTTTCTTGGTCATCGGCAGATTCATCATGCGCTTAATTTTCAAAAGCTTGTTATCTGTCACCTTCTTATCTATCCTGTATTCGTAATAATCGGAATACACGACAATCACATCTTTGCCCATATTGGCATGACGGATGATTTCTTCTGCATATTCCGGCTCATAGAAATCATCCTGATGAGCCAAAGTCACCAGCTTCGTCTTCGCCTGCTGATACCCAAAGTTCCAATCCCCTGCGATTCCCCGCTCTCCATCGTTGACATATAGGGGAATCTCATACTTCTTGCAGATATCGTTTAAAAATTCATTGGGCGTCGCAGTGGACATTATAATATTGACTGGCACAGTCTGATTTTTTAATGATACTATGGTTTCTTCAATATAAGGGCTTTCCTTATAAGCGCAAATTACAAAAGTATGGTCTTTGCCGCTATATTTTCCCTTATTCTGATTCTTTTGCTTTTTGATATTTCTATTATTCATGTTCCTCCTCTCCTTTTTCCAGCAACGCAATTTTCTGTGTCAGACTACGAATATTATCCGACATCTTGGACACAGCAGCCGTCAGCGTATATATAATTACCAGGGAAAAACAGAATCCGCAGAAAAATATCATATTAATCGGCGTCGTAATCCCAAGAAAATCCGCAATAATAATCAAAAGCTTGGGAAAGCATGTCAATATAATCAATGCGATAATTAAGACAAACCAGGACAGCGAATACTTTAAATCCAGTTTCTTCCTCTTAATCTGAGTAACCATCCCCACCAATAAACAGCCAAGCATCACTAATAATATAACCTGCAATTTTAAACTCATATCTGCTCCTTATTCATACCTGCGCAAACGCTCCACCAAAATAGCCAGCGTCACCTTCACCATATAATATACCGATTTTGCGCTGTGGATCGAAGAGCTCCCGCCCTGTCGTTCCCGCATGATTACCGGAATCTCTTTGACCTGCTTCTTTTTTCGCAACACTGCCACTACGCTCTCCGGTTCTGGATAATCTTTGGGATAATCCCTGGCAAAAATCTCAATTACGCTGCGGTTGATCATGCGCAGTCCTGAAGTCGGATCCGTAATAGTGGTCCCTGTCAATAATTTAATCAACCAAGTAAAATAAACAATTCCAATCCTGCGAATCAAGGAGGACTGAAACCCCTGCTTCTCAATGAAACGGGAACCAATAAGCATGTCCGCCCCCTCTCTTTGCATGGTCTTTGACATTTGTGTCAGAAATGAAGCGTCATGTTGCCCATCCCCGTCTATCTGGACCGCCACGTCATAATCGTTCTCATAGGCATACCGGTATCCGGTCTGAACTGCCCCCCCAATTCCAAGATTAATGGGAAGATTAATTAGATTAAATTCATTCTTTTCACAGATCTCTTTGGTTCGATCCGTAGAACAGTCATTTACAATCAAATAGTCAAATTCTTTCGCATATTTCTGAATATCTCTTACTGTCTGCTCAATACATGCGCTTTCATTATAAGCAGGTATTATTATTAATTTCTTCATCTTTGCCACTTGCCTTTTTTCTTTTCTGTTTATTTGCAGCTATCTCACACATAACAATCATAAACAATATGTAAATTCCCATCACCAAGATCTGCACAATGCTGACCCCGTTCTTGCCAAAGCGCTCAATCAGCGGACTCGCCAGGACCAGGCAAAGCACAAAATCCACTGCCATCCCTGCTACCAGCCAGCCAATCCTGCGCAGGGCGATCAGTATCGCTGAAACGATCCAAATCACCGCCGTAAAAATCGTACACCATACGATAGGCAGAAACAACTCGTAATATTGCAAAATATCCGCTCCGTACAGGATTCGAAGCCCCAGCTTTCCAAATACAAACACGCCCAGATTAACTATCACGCACATGCCTGCAAGTACCAGGTACAATTTATGGAGCGCACGCCGAAACTGCCTCCTGTCCTCCTGATAATAAAGCTCGGTAAATTTTGGCAAAAACGGATTAAACACCACAGAGGCAAACACTTGTACCACCACAGCCAGGTTTGCCATGGCGGAATAGATTCCAAGCTCTGCCTGTCCATACTGTTCCTCTAAAATTTTTTTTGGAATCAAATTCTCCAAGCTCAGCAAAAATGTAAACGCCACAATCGGCAGACATGTTTTCAGCAGTTGAAATACTCTTGCCTGAAACAGGACTGGCGTAATTCGTTCCAAGCTCCCAGTTTTTTTCGTGTCATAAAATAGGGCTGCCGCCAGATTCCCCAGAGCCATCAGGCACAGTGTCAGCAAAAGGTTCCCCGTAAAAAACAGTCCGCCGGAAAACACAATTAAAGAAATCAGTCCCCGCAAGAAATAAGATTTACCAATGTAATCGTATCTCTGATATTTCTGATCAATGCCATGCATGACGTCCACCCAGCCTTCTGCCACACGCACTAGCATAAATGCGTCAATACACAGCATCTGCTCCCAGGAATTGTTATAAATTGCGGCAATGGCACAACAGGTAAAAGCTGCGATACAGGTCATCATCCTGCTTCCAACATATTCATTGGAGCTGTACTCTCCCTTAAGGTCAGACACCTGATAATTGCGCATGCTAAACAAGGAAATTGCAGAAAAACTACTGCTTGTCGTCATTGCCAGGGACAATACCCCGCCCGCCTCATAGGAAGCTCCCCGGATCACAATGGCTGTCAGCAGCCACTGGCACACGCTGTAAAAAACGCTTCCGCAGGTATTCCATATCACATTTTTCTTGATGTTCTCTTGCTGTCCCATAACTCTAAAACCTCGTAACCGCAAATGCAAATATTTTCAACATATGGAAGCGGATCGTCTGCGCAAAGATCCAGATCGCCATTCGGTGCGCGATGGGCAATTCTTTTTCCCCATTGAGGCCCAAATATGGATTTTGGGCATATTGCGGAAAATATGTCCGAATCTCCTTTTCTGCAAAAGCAGACAGTTTCCATATATCTTCCCGCTTTGCTTTTTTGCAGAAGAAAAACAAAAAACCAGCAAAAAAATGTAGCACCTCAAATTCAAAACGGTCTCTAGCTTCTTGAGATTTTGGCATCGTATCCCGGATTGCATGATCCATTTTTTCAAAAGGGAAACGCTTGCATGTCACCTTGGAGGATGACATGGTGCTGGACTCATGCTGCACATAATTGTATCCGATATAAGAGATGGCTTTGACATTTTCTCCTTTAAATTTTGTTTCCAAAGAAAACGGAACATCCTCATAAATCTTACCGCCTTCTGGGAACTGAAAATGATTTCTCAAAAGAAAATCCTTAAGGAACAGCTTCGCCCAGACCACGAACATGCCAGGGCGTCCATAATCTGCCACTGTTGCAAAGGACGACACCGAAGTGGTCTGCAACACCGTGCCGTCAGGCTTCACGCTGCGGTAGCCGCAAGTCACCACTTCAGACTGATGGTCCTTGGCAGTCTGATAAAGCTGTTGCAAATAATCCCTTTCCACATAATCATCACTGTCCATAAAGGCAATATATCTTCCCTCGGCCTGAAGTACGCCAAAATTCCTAGCGGCAGCTTGTCCTGCGTTTTCTCTGGAATACAGGCGGATCTTCAATTGATGAGCATTTTGATATTCTTCAATCAGATCTTTGGTACGGTCCGTACTCCCATCATTGATGATTATGACCTCTATCTCTTTCATGCTCTGGGCTTTCAAAGAATCCAGGCACTTCACGATATATTTCTCTGAATTATAGACTGGGATAATCACGGATATTTCAATATTTTCCATTTGATTCCTCTCATCTGGCAAAAAAGATTTCTATAATGACTGCATATACTCTTCTAAGGCCGCTTCCCATGGCTTCATCCGGTAATCTCCAGTAAGGCGGAGCATATAGTTATCCAATACAGAATATGCCGGACGCCTTGCCGACTGCGGATTGATCTTCATATATTCTTCTGTAGTCACATGGTTAACTGTCACTTTTTTACCTGCCTTTTGAAAAATAGCTTCGGCAAAATCTGCCCAGCTGCAAATTCCCTCGCAGGTAGCATGGTACACGCCGTAGCTCTCCGTAGGCTCCAGATAATGAATCAGCCTTGCCAACTCTGTTGCAGAAGTGGGAGATCCAAGCTGGTCCTTTACCACGTTTAAAGTGTCATGGGTCTCTGAAAGCTTCAACATGGTTTTTACAAAATTATGCCCGTCCCCATACAGCCATGCCGTCCGCAGGATAAAATGTTTCCATGAGAATTCTTTCACAAATTCTTCCCCTGCATACTTTGTCCGGCCATAGGCGCTCACTGGTCCAGGCTGCGCAAATTCTGTGATAGGTTCGCTGGCATCTCCCGAAAAAACATAATCGGTGGATACCTGAATCAGCTTTGCATTGATCTCTGTCGCCGCAATACTTAAGTTCCTTGCTCCAATTGCATTGATCTTATAGGCAAGATCCTCTTGTATCTCGCATTTATCCACATTGGTATGAGCTGCGCAATTGATTATCACATCTGGGCGCTCTTTGCGCGCCAGCGACAGCACCTCCTCTGTCCTTGTAATATCAAGAGCCGTGATTCCCTGGCTTTCTGCCACATCTGTGCGGATAAAAACAGCATCCTCTCCCTGGTACTCCAAATCCAATGCCCTGCCAAGCTGCCCATTTGCCCCCGTAATCAGAATTTTCTTCATTTTTGAAAAATGCTCCTTCCTAAAAAACACCGGGGCGCTGCCAAAAGCCGCCCCAAATATTTCTCTTTATTCTCCTAAACCGCTTTCCACGGCAGATACCACTGCCTTAAGCGCCTCCTGTTCATCATCTCCTTCACACACGAATTCAATCGAATCTCCAGATTTGATACAGGCTCCCAACACGCTGAGCACGCTTTTTGCATTTGCTGTCCCGCCTTTAAAATTAAACGTAACAAGCGCCTGGTATTTTACTGCTTCTTTGCATAAAATCCCTGCCGGACGCAGGTGCAGCCCGGTAGGATTCTTTATCGTTACTTTCTGACTAACCATTCCCAATTCCTCCAATACACCTTCAGCACTACAACATATTTTTTCTGATCAGGTTTGCCAGCTCCTCCGCATCCCTGGTAATTTCTTCCTGATTCTTTCCCTCGATCATTACCCGAACCAAAGGCTCTGTACCAGACGGACGAATCAAGACCCTGCCTTCCCCTGCAAATTTACGCTCCAGCTCCTGAATTGCCTGGGCAATTTCCGGATATTCCATAAAATGTTCCTTCTTATGATTGGGAACCTTGGCATTCACAAGCGCCTGGGGCAACACCTCCATAATTAGCGCAAGCTCTGAAAGAGGCTTTCCTGTATCAACCATCACTTTCAACAAGTGAAGCGCACTGAGCAAACCGTCCCCTGTGGTATTCTCATCCAGAAAAATAATATGACCAGACTGTTCTCCACCTATATTATAACCATTTTCTCGCATATTTTCCAACACATAGCGGTCTCCCACTTTCGTCTGCTCAATATGAATCCCGCAGTTCTCCCCCATCAGCGTGAAGCCCAAGTTACTCATAATAGTTCCCACGATGGTGTCTTTCTTTAATTTCCCATGCTGTTTCATGTCGTTTCCAATAATCGCCATCGCCTGGTCTCCGTCGACAATATTTCCCTTTTCATCCACGGCAAGCATACGGTCTGCATCCCCGTCAAAGGCAATGCCTATATCCGCTTTTTCATAAACCACCCGCGCCCTGAGTTCATCCAGATGCGTAGAACCGCAATTGGCATTGATATTGGTTCCATCTGGACTTGTATGAATCGCTACCAGGTTTGCACCCAACCCCTTGAGCGTCTCTACCGCCGTATAATGAGAAGCGCCTTCCGCGCAATCCACCACGATTTTCAATCCAGATAGATCCACCGAGACTGTCTGTTTCATAAAGAACACATATTCTTCCCTAGCGTCAAAGCGGTAACTGATATTTCCTATTCCTGAACCGATCGGCATGGGTACGTCTTTCATTCCACTGCGGATCAGCGATTCAATCTCATCCTCCAGTTCGTCAGAAAGCTTATAGCCCTCGCCATTGAAAAACTTAATTCCATTAAATTCCATCGGATTGTGGGAAGCAGAAATCACCACTCCCGCATCCACTTTATGCTTTTTTGTCAAATAAGCAATCGCCGGCGTGGGCATCACGCCCATATATACCGCATTCGCCCCTACGGAACAAATACCCGCCATTAAGGCGTTTGCTAACATTCCGCAGGAAATCCTGGTATCACAGCCTACGATAATGGTCGGCTGATGCGCCTTTTCTCTAGTCAGTACATATGCTCCCGCCTGACCAAGTTTCATTGCTAATTCTATTGTAAGCTCTGTTCCAGCTACTCCTCTTACACCGTCTGTTCCAAACATTCTTGCCATAATCTCTTACCTCTGAATTCTATTTTAATTTCACAACAATTCCGCACTACGCAACCGTTGTTCCTCATTCGTCTCTTTGGGAACGATCCGCTTCTTGAGAATCATCCTCGTCTTCCTCTGTGTTTGTGTCATTGTTGAGCGATCCACTGCCAGTGCTCTGATCTTCATCAGCATTGGCAGCGTCTTCCTCGACAGCGGCATCTTGATCCGTAATTGTAATCTGCACGTTCACCTGGCTCACTAATTCATATTTTTCCCCTGGAAGAGTGATCGTAAGCTGCCTGGTATAAGTACCCGGCTCAAGATCTGTGATATCCAAAATCGCCTCTATATTATTCTCTTCCAATACATCCAGGTCTTCTTCCAGCGCACGGACATTTACGGCAACAGTATCCGCGCTGAATGTCACTTCAAAGTTGCTGGGCAGTCCGGTAATCTTAATGTCCTTTGTCTGATAATTAAATATCTTTGTCGCCTTACGTTCAATAATTGCCTTGACTGCAATCTTATTGGTATTCTCATCAACTAGGGCAATCCCCAACTCTTGCAAATACGGCATAATCTCTATGGAAGTCTCCACATCTTTGTTGGCGCCCTCGATATTAATGACATCTGCCGGAATATTGATGGCGCTGATGCTGTTTAGCACGGACGCTTCCCCTTTCACCAGCACAGTCTCCGGCGCATATTCCAAGCCGCGGTATTCATAACCGGAAGCAGGCGTTCCGCTGACCTGGAACCGGACTGGTATATTCTTGGTGCCAAGAATCTCAGTGCGGATTGTCACCATCTGCTGATTAAGCTCCAATAAGTCAGAAGAAATCACAAGTCCATTCTCGTCATATAAGACAGGAGCCACGTTATCCGATACATCGCTGGATATGCCATCGACATTGATCGCAGCCGATACCCGGCTGATTCTGGAAACAACGGAAGCAGGACCAGAAATTTTCACGAGATTCGGCATAACCTCGACGTTTCCTATGGCGCATCCCTCCGCAGGCTCCCCTAGGGTTTCTGGAGAAATGACAAATTTCTGTTCCGACCTGTCTTCTAAGGTGATCTGCAGATTCACCGTCCGCCGGATAATGTCAATCCGCCGTTCGTTTTTTTTCGCCGTAATCTCAATGGGAACCAGTTTCGCCGCTCCGTCCTGGCTTAAATCCACCTGGCTTAAATCTGCTGTCACGCTGAAATCGCTGGCAGACATATCCTCCACCCTGCTTCTTGGACCAGTAATATAAAATATGGCAATATCCGTATCTCCTACCACATTAGGAACCTTCCCCATCTCCGTTATCACATCTTTATTTAAAATCTCCACGGGAATGGAAAAAGACTTGGTCCCCTCTGGATCCGCCACATTGACCACCGCAAGCCAGATGACAACGGAAATTAGGAGGGAGAGCAGCTTGAGGCCCGGATTATTTGCCAGATGCTTCATTATTTTTCGAAACATGCTTCATCCTCCTTTTCCAGATCCGGAACCTGGTCACATCCATTGCGCCTTTCCGAATAAAATTCAGCTTCCCTTTCAGATATTCTGCATCCACATTCCGATACAGCTCCCCTCCGATCGCAATGGACACATTTCCTGTCTCCTCCGACACTGCAATCGTCAGCGCATCGCACACTTCGCTGATGCCCACCGCCGCCCGGTGACGAGTTCCCAGTTCCTTGCTCAATTCCATATTGTCAGAAAGAGGAAGGTAACAGGTAGCCGAAACGATTCTATTGCCCCGCATAATTACAGCTCCATCATGCAACGGCGTGTTATGTTCAAATATATTAATCAAAAGCTGGCTGGACACCAAGGAGTCCAGCGCAATCCCAGTTCTTTCATATTCTCCAAGTACCACGTCCTGTTCTACCACGATCAATGCGCCCGTCTTAACCTTCGCCATTTCATAGGTAGCTTTTACCAATTCATTGGTAACCCGCTCGCTGAACCTTTCCTGGTTCTTTTGAGAATCAAAAGAAAACAACGCTGTCAGGAAATTCTTACGTCCCAACATCTCCAGCGCCCGGCGCAATTCAGGCTGAAAGACAATGATAATGGCAATCACTGCGACATTGATAGTCTTGCCTGCAATCCACAAAATGGTATTCATCTGAAATATTGCGGCCATCAGGATAAAGACCACTACCACAATGATGCCCTTGAGCAGATTCCAGGCCCTGGTCCTTTTAATCCATATCAGGATATTATAAATCAGGAATGAAATGATAATAATTTCCACAATATCAATTTTTGTAATCTGGGGGCTGTCAACCCAAAACAGATATTTGGACGCAAAAGAATTTACGCTTGCGAACAATTCCTGTATCATAACTTCATTCCTTTCTTACTTAATTCAGCAAATCCTGATCAATCTCCAGCTCCTCCGCCAGTTCCCTGCGGCTGACTGTCTTCCTTCTATGGGTAATTCTCTTGACCCGTTTATCTTTTCTCGCCACATACATCTTGGGAACTGCCTTTACAAAATAATAATATTCATCATCTTCAAATTGTACCCTTTCAATTCTGGAATAATCCAAATTATAGAAAAGAAATTCCAAAATCAGAGATACTGCCACTGATATTGCAGAACCTGCAACCACCCAGAAGATTTTCTCCGGCTTTCCAAGCAGGACATACCCTATCAACAAAATAATCATTTGAAGCAGATTACCCAACAGGAGCCCGATTCTCCATGCATGATCTATAGACTGCCTGCGTATCAAATATACCGTCAGCGAGGTAATCAAGAACGCCGCAAGCACCAGGTACATCTCTTTGTTTCCTGTCAGCGTTTTCAAAATTGCTGAAAACTTCGCTAATATTTCCGCTTCTTCCGTAGAAGTAAAGCTGGCAATATTGCCATTGACCCCTTCTAAATAATAATAAGCGGTCACGCCGCATACAATCGATAAATACTCTGCAGGCCTGCGCAGCAAGCCGCAAGCTACCGGCATTACCTGCGGCACTTTGAAAAAGCAAAGAATTGGCGTTAAAATCAAAATACCGTCATTCTTAGACGCATATTTTCCATAAATAAAAAACAACAGCAGAAACAGGCAAAACGCAGTCACGCAGACCTCCAGTGACAGCGCTGATAAATGTATTAAAATCACGGCGCCTGCAAGCAGTGACATTATATTAAGTGGCAGAAAAGAACAAATCAGAGCCAAAATCAATGTTACTGCTGGATGGTCCAGCCGATCCATATATCCCAGCTGACCGTTGATAAGGATAAATACCGCCAGCCCCAATACAAACTTCACGCCGGCCCTGATATAAATCTCACATTTTCCATATAAATTCCGCAGTCTTTCTCTCAGTTCCAACAAACCTGTCATTTCCCATCCTCCAAAGGCCGTGTCCTGTCTTCTTTCTCCTGAAGCTTCTGTGCTTTCTTCAAAAAGAAATAATACTCTTTCACACTTGCCGTCGCCTTTGTATAACGCCGATTATATACCAGAAAAGCAATTATCTGGTATATAACGGCGAAAATGACATACTTAACCAAAATAGAAATTCCAAAGGCTGCAAGATCACCGTTCCCAAGAGCCTCTGTTATAGATTCCATATCGTACAATATCCAGCAAACAAACAAAAGACCGAATGCTATCGTTGAGGTAATCAAGGTCTTTAACATCTGATAACTCACATAATCTCTTCGGTAATATTGTTTGATGGGCATGTATTTTTTGCCTATCCCCTCTTCATAACAGGCCATCTTTGTCATAAGGCGAATCCGTTCTTCATTCAGCATAGCTTACACCATCCGGCAATCCTTAATTATCCAGAAATCTCATCCGGTCCTTTCCATGACTGTCCTTCGGTTTTGATGCCAGCGACCCCGTAGGCCGTTTGATGGCGCCAGACAGGTCATTGTGGAGCGTTGCCTTGCACTTTTCGCAGAATCTCCCAGTTAATACTTTTGCTCCGCATCCTTCACATTCCAGGGTAATCTGAGACTCTTCCGTGAATGAAAGACGTTCTTCCCTTACCCACTGTTTAATCTGTTTTACGGAAACCTCATTTTCTTCCGCCACCACGCTCAATGACGCATTGGGATTATCTTTCAAAAAAGCCTTTACCTGCTGAAACTTCTCTTCGAGTTTTGAAATACAGCCGGAACACAATGGCGGTCCCTGCACATAATTAAAAAGCCTTCCACAGCCTTTGCAATTTCTAACGTCCATACCTTTATTCCTCCTGATAACCTTTTCCGATGCTGATGCTCAGGCAATAAACTTCCGCCACGCCTGCCCGCTTCAATTCGCCCGCCGCTTCATTCATCGTACTTCCTGTTGTGTATATATCATCTATTAATAAGATATGGTTTAATTGTACCTTATTTTCCTTCGTTTTAAAAGCCCTTTTCAAATTATTTTTGCGTTCTGTCTGATTTAATTTCTTCTGCGCCTTGGTGTCACGCACCCGGATCAGCAAGTCCTCATACGCCAGGATGCCGGTGCGGCGGCTAATTTCTCTAGCAACCAATGCCGCTTGGTTGTATCCCCGCCTTCTAAGCTTCTTTTGGGACAATGGGATCGGTACCAGCCCGTCAATCTGACTCCGTTTTATCCATGCTCCATAATGCCGGACCAGCTCCGCCCCGTAATAATGCGCATACTCTCTGCGCCCATGATATTTGAAACGATAAATGGAAGTTTTTGCCACCCCCTGATATACCCACAGTGCCTTTCCCTGCCGAAATTCATACAGGCACCCCTTGCAGTCAAAACAGTATTCCTGGCGCTGGTCACTCAATGGCTTCCCGCATTTCTTGCAAGAAGGCTCCTGGACATGCTCTGGCCTTCTGACACAAGACGAACATACACGCTCTTGGGGAATAAAGAGGGAAGAAAACAGGACTTTGTCACAAAAAGGACACCTGGGCGGAAAGAAAAGATGCCGCAGATTTTCTTTATATATATGCATCACTTACCTAAAAATCTCTCTCGTAAGTCTTTATGATAGTATCACACTTCGCACCATGATTCCATAAATATTTTCTTAAAATATTGTTAATTTCCTAAAACTTAGCAACCTCCTCAAGCCGCTCTTTCAAGCCAGTATAACGCTTCTGCTCACTGGCATTTTCAATCATCTGATGGAACGTCGCATCATTTCCCACCAGGGTCACACACTTCTTTGCCCGAGTTACAGCTGTATAGAGAAGATTACGGTTCATCAGCATCTTCGGCCCTGTAAGCAAAGGAATCACCACAGCCGGATATTCGCTTCCTTGGGATTTGTGAATCGTTATGGCATAGGCAAGCTCCAGCTCGTCCAATTGCTTAAACGTATAATCCACCATTTTGCACTCGTCAAATTCCACCGTCACAACTTCCTGATATGCATTGATTTTGCGGATGATGCCCATATCCCCATTAAATACCCCCATGCCTTTATCAATGGCAATGCCATATTTGCTGCAGATTTCCCATTCCAACTGATAATTATTCTTGATCTGCATCACTTTGTCCCCTTCTCGAAACACGATATCGCCATGCTCCTTTTCCGCTTTGTCTATCTGTGGCGGATTCAGATACTGCTGAAAGATATGATTCAAACGTTCTACGCCAAGCAGCCCTTTCCTCATCGGAGTAAGCACCTGGATGTCAAAAGGTTCTGCATTCACGAATTTTGGAAGCTTCTGCTGAATCAGTTGAATCACCACGCTGATAATGACATTGGCGTCAAAACGTTTCAGAAAAAAGAAATCCATGCTCTTATTATCCAAAACAACTTCTTGTCCTTTATTAATCTTATGGGCATTGACAATAATATCACTCTGAGCGGCCTGACGGAAAATCTTTGTAAGGCAGACAACATGAAACTGCTTAGATTCTATAATATCTTTCAGTACGCTTCCAGCCCCCACGCTCGGAAGCTGGTTCACATCTCCTACCAGGATCAGGCGCGTCCCCGCCGCCACTGCTTTGAGCATCGCATGCATCAGCGAACTGTCCACCATCGACATCTCATCCACGATAATCACATCAGTCTCTAAGGGATTCTGTTCGTTGCGCTCAAATCCGGCATTGCCTTCCACTCCTCCATTCAATTCCAGCATCCGGTGTATGGTCCTTGCCTCAAACCCGGTAGTCTCGCTCATGCGCTTGGCGGCCCGGCCAGTAGGAGCTGCTAAAAAAATGTCCATCCCTTCCTGCTCAAAATACCGTATGATGGCATTGATGGTCGTGGTCTTTCCCGTGCCTGGCCCCCCGGTAATCACCATCAAGCCATTACAGGCAGCTTCGATTACCGCCTGCGCTTGAAGTTGATCTAATTCCATGCCAGTACTCTTTTCAATACCCCGGATCCGACTCTCTATTTCGATTTGAGGCACGTCATAAGCAACGTCCAATTCTTTGAGCATCGCCGCCGTATTCATCTCCATATAATAATGCTTGGCAGCATAAATATACTGCTCCCCCTCCCGCTCCTTGATCACCAGCTTCTTATCAATGGCAAGGTCCATGTAGTGCTTTTCGATGTATTGAGGCTCTATCTCCAAAAGCCGGCTTGACCTCTGATTCAGCGCCTGCCTCGGCAAGCAGGTATGTCCCTCCAAAGACGCCTGAAGCAGCGTATATAAAATCCCGCTTCGAATCCGGAAATCAGAATCCGCATGAATCCCGACTCTGGAAGCAATTTCATCTGCAATGCGAAAACCCACACCCTGGATATCATCTGCCAGGCGGTATGGGTTTTCTTTTAATATACTGTATAATTCCTGTTGGTAAGTCTGGTAAATTTTTGCAGCTAATTTTTGAGAAATACCATATTGCTGCAGGAAAATCATCGCCTGGCGCAATTCCCGCTTTCTTTCCACCTGATCTGCAATCTCCATCGCCTTCCTCTGACTGATGCCCTTGACCTCCGCCAGACGTTCCGGCTCTTCCTCTATGATACGAAACGTTTCCTCCTGAAACCGGCGTACGATCCTTGCTGCTAAAGCAGCTCCGACGCCTTTAACAGCGCCGGAGCCAAGATATCGTTCTATTGACAAGACGTCCTCTGGCGGTTGCACCTCAAAAGACATCATCTTAAACTGTCTGCCATAGGAAGGATGGTCACTGTACTCCCCTATGAGCTCTAGGGATTCCCCTTCTGCTACCCCGTGAAAATTCCCCACGCAGGTAATCTCTTCTTCCTCACTTACCAGATCCAGCACCGTATAACCATTCTCACTGTTCTGATATACGATATGTTCTACATATCCCTTCAGCGTCGGCATTTTTCTACTCCAGACCATAGTTGCGCTTCATCTGCTCATATAGCATCTGCGCAAGTCCAAGCCCCTCTCCTTGTGCTGACTGTTCTGCCAATCCCTGAACCATCTGCTCTTTATAATAATCCTGAAGCTGCCTGTTGGAGGAAGAGACGCTCTCTGATTCTGGGATCATTTTCTGCATCGCCTTAAACATCTGCTCCGTAAAATATGCTTCAAAGTCCTTGCAGACCGCCATCAATTCATCTTCTGTAGCGGCTGATAAATCAGAATTCAAGGTATCCTCCAGCTTATTTGCGGAGTTGGCGGTTGATTTCGTATCATATAATGAACTTAAGCCATCAATCGTAAGACTCATATCATATCCTTCTTTCTTATTGTACTAAGCCTTCTGCCTCTCTACCTGCCGCAGAAAGTTTACTTACATTACCGCTTTAACTGGTTTGCCTGCCCTAACATGTCATCTGACGCCTGGATTGCTTTGGAATTCATCTCATACGCCCTCTGTGCCACGATCAGATTCACCATTTCATCTGCCACCTGCACGTTAGACCCTTCCAAATATCCCTGGCGAATGCTGCTCAACACCAGATTAGGCGTGTTCGCCTCATTCAATGGCTGACCTGAAGCGTCTGTAACGTTCAAAAGGCTGTTGGACAATTTCTCAAGTCCTGCCGGATTGTTAAACTGGAACAAGCCGATAGACTGATTCAAATCCACGAAATTATTCTGAGCGTCCAGATATCCGAAAGCTCCCTCTGACGTCACCATCATCTTGCTTGCATTGACGCCGCCTGGAACTTGTATAGAATTGCCGTTTGTATCCAACACCGGAAAGCCATCGGAAGTTACCAAGGTAAGATTGCCGTCCGCGCCAACACTCAGCTTAAAATCACCGTTTCGAGTGTAATATGTATTGCCGTCCGCGCCTCTCACCGCAAAGAATCCGTCTCCGTTAATCGCCATTGCCGTATAGCTCTCGCTGGCCAGGTGCGGTCCCTGAGTAAAATTAGAGGTAATCGCCGCAATTCTGGTTCCCAGTCCTACCTGGGCTGGTATCGGCTTTTCCTCGCCGTTTGCCGTAGTAGTCCTTGTCTGCAAAGTCTGATACAGCAAAGACTTAAATTCCGCTTTCTCATTTTTATAACCAGTAGTATTTACGTTTGCCAGATTATTTGCAATGGTATCCACTGCCGTCTGTTGCGAAATCATGCCGGATGCTGCCGACCACAATGATCTCATCATCTGAAAACAACCCCTTTCTATGCCTTGCCTATCGTATTAACTGCTTTATCCAGCGTTCCGTCTATCGTCTGGATAATCTTCTGATTTGCTTCATATGCCCGGGTGATGTTGATCATCTCCACCATCTCGGAAACTACATTGACATTGGACATTTCCAATGTCCCTTGAGTAATCTGGGCTTCGGACAGCTGTACCTGCCCGCCTGCTGCCAAATCATACATATTCTCTCCATATTTTTCCAGGAAATTATAATCCGCAAAATCCACCAGGCCGATCTGTCCCAGCAACTGGTCATTCTGATAATAATATCCATTTTCATCGACCACCAAGGGCAGATTCGGATTTACCTGTATGTATCCCGCCTGACCTGGATTGCCTGCCTGGGCAGCGGCCTGATTGAGCACGAAATCTCCGTCTTTCGTCATCAGATAGCCTTCCCGGTTCACGGTAAAGGCGCCGTCTCTGGTATATTTCACGGACGTTTCTCCCGCCTTATTGGTAAAGGAAATGGCGAAAAAGCCATCTCCATCAATTGCCATGTCATAAACATTGTCCGTAACCCGGAAAGACCCCTGTCCATAATCCGTATAACACTCGCCAACTTTGACTCCCAAGGAAACATCTCCCAGCGCTACGGGCAAGCCATAAGCTGACGTATCCTTAATCTTAATCGCCAATTCCTCATCAAAAGACTGAGAGGTGGAACCTTCTTTCTTAAACCCATTGGTCGCTGAATTAGCTAGATTATTCGTGAGTACGTCCATCCTGTTCTGCTGGTTAATCATGCCAGTGTATGCAGTATATAATCCTTTTACCATATTCTCCTGCTCCTTTTCCTGCTATTGCCTGTTAATCTTCTCTCCTGCCGGCACCTGATAAAAATTCCACATATTTTCCTGTGCCGATTGCCACGCAGGTCATTGGTTCTTCCGCCGTCATCGTATTGATTCCGGTCCTGTCCTCGATCAACTCCTCCAAGCCTCTAAGCAGCGCTCCTCCTCCCGTCAGTATGATTCCCCTGTCTGCAACATCCGCTGCCAACTCTGGCGGAGTCTTTTCTAACACGTTGTGGACTGCCTCCACAATTTGAAGAGTCGCCTCGCGCAAGGCCTCTTCCGTCTCCTCAGAAGATACAGAAACTGTCTTGGGGAGGCCTGTCACCAAGTTGCGTCCTCTTACATCCATAGTGTCATTCTGTGCCAACGGAAAACAGGTCCCTATTTTAATCTTAATATCCTCTGCGGTACGTTCGCCAATGAGAAGATTATGTTTCTTTCTCATATATCGGACGATTGCCTCGTCAAAATCATCCCCTGCAATCTTAATGGAAGTACTTACCACAGTCCCCCCCAGAGAAATCACGGCAATATCCGCCGTACCGCCTCCGATGTCCACGATCATGTTGCCACAGGGCTTTGCGATATCCACGCCTGCGCCAATGGCTGCCGCAATCGGTTCCTCAATAATGGATACTTCCCTTGCTCCCGCCTGATAGGTAGCGTCTTCCACCGCTTTCTTTTCCACTTCAGTAACGCCGCTTGGCACGCACACGCTGATTCTGGGCTTGCGGAAGCTTTTCTTTCCAAGAGCTTTCTGTATAAAGTACTTTAACATTTTTTCGGTCACTGTGTAGTCAGAGATAACCCCTTGGCGCAAAGGTCTTACCGCAACAATGTTTCCGGGAGTCCTTCCAAGCATCAGACGGGCCTCTTCTCCAATGGCCTTAATCTTATTGGTATCTCTGTCAAATGCAACCACGGACGGTTCTTTTAACACGACGCCTTTTCCTTTTATATAAACAAGTATACTTGCTGTTCCCAAATCGATTCCGATATCTGTTGACATTTTATCTGTCCCCTTTCGTGTCTTTATAAGAAAGAATCCTGCTTTGCAGGTCACGCTCTCGCATTTACTGGCAAACATAATAACTCTATTTTTCCATATATAACTACATTATATACAATCACGCCCAATTTTCAAAGCATTTTTTTCTAAAATCGAAAAAAACCTCTATCCTTTCACTTTTTCCCAGGATCTTCTTAAAGAAATTTATAAATATTTTATATTCTTTTGAAAATCTTTTTTCTTTTTTCACATATCGGACACAAACTGCGGTTATACTAAATCATGTACTAGCTACCAAGCTAATATAATTTTTCATAACTCATGCTTCCTGGATTCTTGAGAATCCAGGAGGTACTCCCCGAAATTGAGGCTATGCGGCATGCTCCGCATAGCCATTTTATTTCCTCCTGTGCGGTCAAGTTACCACCAATCTTCTCAATAACGCTGTTTCATAATATGTGCCGTGATGATCGTATAGCTGTATGCGTTTACCGTTATCTTTATATTGTCAAGCTCGCAATACCAATTTTTACCTTGCTGGTAAATGATGCAATTCTGATCAATAATCTTATTTTTACAGTATTGCACTACATCATCTTCGCAATCCCATTTTAAATTTCTCTTAATTCTGTCAATTCCCAACTCCGTAGTATGTATTTTATCAATATTATTCAACAGTACTTGCTTTTCCTCCATGATTCTCCATTCTCCAAAGCTCCAGGTTCCATATAAGCTTCATCCGTAACCTGTCAAGATGAATGACACTGTGAATCCCCCCTGTGAATTGGATGAAAATTACGGCTCATTTCACCTGTACTACCCTGGGATCGCCTTTCCTTGCCTGTTCCATCACGGCTGGAACTAATTTTGCAAAATTATCACCAGAATCAGTCGCCCCGGTCATTAGTTCCACCTTAGTATCCTTTTGTCCCTCTATCAGCTGCTGCACATACCGCCTGGTATACTGATTGGGATATGTCCCATCCGTAAGCCCCATATTGTGCATATATTCATTATCCAAAGCCTTGACAAATCCACTGGAATCTTTGGCATTAAATTCCACTGATACAATCGTGTCATCTTCAACCTCAATGCAGACATACTCCTTCCAGCCATGAGAAAACTCCGCCATCTCCGCCTTATAATATCCATCTTTCATTTTGTCACTGCCGCATCCAGGCAACAGTATCATACCTGCCAAAAAGACAGGTATTATGATTCTCTCCTTCATACCAAAGCACCTCCGCATAATTTCACTGACGCAACCGCTTCTTCCAATTTTTCCGCTCGCTGACAATTCTTGAAATAATCGCCATTTCAAATAATGGCAGGTTGTTCTGTTGATAACGGACGGACATCTATTTCTGTAGGTATTTTTTGACATATTTTCCGGTATAGGAACCTTCCGCCTCTGCCACTTGCTCTGGCGTTCCCTTGGCGATCACTTTGCCACCGCCGTCTCCCCCTTCCGGACCCATGTCAATAATATAATCGGCTGTTTTAATCACATCCAGGTTATGTTCAATCACCACCACCGTGTTGCCTCCTTCTGCGAGACGCTGTAAAATCTCCGTCAATTTGTGCACGTCTGCAAAATGCAGCCCAGTGGTTGGCTCATCGAGGATATAAATCGTCTTTCCCGTACTGCGCCTGCTCAGCTCCGTAGCAAGCTTTATCCGCTGGGCTTCACCACCGGATAACGTGGTAGAGGGCTGACCCAGCTTGATATAGGAAAGCCCGACATCATAAAGCGTTTCAATCTTTCTATGAATAGAAGGCACATTTTCAAAAAACTGCAGCGCCTCCTCTACCGTCATATCAAGCACATCGAAGATGCTTTTTCCCTTATACTTCACTTCTAATGTCTCACGGTTATACCGTTTTCCGCCGCAGACTTCACAAGGCACATACACATCTGGCAAAAAATGCATCTCTATTTTTAATATTCCGTCCCCGGCGCATGCCTCGCACCTTCCTCCCTTTACATTAAAGCTGAATCTTCCTTTGGCGTACCCTTTTGCCTTGGCGTCTGGGGTCGCCGCAAACAAATCCCGGATTTGGTCAAACACTCCCGTATACGTCGCAGGATTGGAACGGGGCGTCCTGCCAATGGGAGACTGGTCAATATCAATCACTTTGTCCAATTGTTCCATTCCTTCGATGGACTTGTGCTTGCCAGGAATGATTCTTGCGCGGTTCAGGTCCCTTGCAAGGCGTTTATACAAAATCTCATTGGTCAGCGAAGATTTTCCTGATCCAGATACCCCTGTGATGCAGGTCATGACTCCAAGAGGAATATTTACGTTGATATTCTGCAGATTATTCTCTTTCGCTCCTTTGATTTTAAGAAATCCTGTAGGCTTTCTCCTGTTTTCCGGCACTGGAATTTTAATTTTTCCACTGAGATAGGCTCCGGTAACAGAATGGGGATTTTGCATAATCTCCTGGGCAGTTCCCTGAGCCACTAACTCCCCGCCATGCTCTCCTGCTCCTGGACCGATATCCACAATATGGTCTGCTGCCAGCATGGTATCCTCGTCATGCTCGACTACGATCAGAGTATTTCCAAGTTCTTTGAGATTCCTCAAGGTATTCAAAAGCTTGTCATTGTCCCGCTGATGCAGTCCGATGCTCGGCTCGTCCAAAATATAAGCAACGCCCACAAGCCCGGAACCGATCTGAGTGGCAAGACGAATACGCTGAGCCTCCCCGCCGGACAAAGTCCCTGTTCCCCTGGAAAGCGTCAGATAATCCAGCCCCACGTCCACCAGAAATCCAACTCTGGCCCGGATTTCCTTCAACACCTGAGCGCCAATCAGTTGCTGCTGTTTTGTCAGTTCCATCTCCGACAAAAAACTTTGGAGCTTGCGAATCGACATCGAGGTAACTTCGTGAATATTTTTCCCGGAAATGGTCACAGAAAGCGCCTCCCGCTTCAGCCTCTGCCCTTTGCAGGTTTTACAAGGCGTTACCCGCATAAACTGTTCATATTCCTGCTTCATGATATCGGAACCTGTCTCCCGGTAACGTCTTTCCACATTTCTAACCAATCCCTCAAATGCCACGTCATAGACGCCTTCTCCGCGCTGCCCTTTGTAATGTACCTTGACCTCTTTTCCGCCAGTGCCATTAATTAGGACATTCTGAACCTTTTTAGGAAGTTTCTCAAAAGGAGTCTCAAGGTCAAAATCATATTTTTTTGCCAAAGCCATAAGTATCGCATTGGTAAAGCTTCCCTTGTCCGTACACGACTGCCAGCCCATCACCTGGATTGCACCCTCGCCTATACTGAGCGTTTTATCAGGAATCATCAGATCCAAGTCAAATTCCATCTTATAGCCCAGTCCAAAGCAGTCTTTACAGGCGCCAAAAGGATTATTGAATGAAAAGCTTCTGGGTTCAATCTCGTCAATGCTGATGCCGCAATCTGGACAGGAAAAACTCTGCGAAAAATTGATGGGGTCCTCACCTATGACATCCACAGTCATAAGTCCTTCCGCAAGCTCCAAAACATTTTCCACTGAGTCGGTAAGGCGCTTTTCAATCCCAGGCTTTACTACCAGACGGTCGACCACGATCTCAATATTGTGTCTGATATTTTTATCGAGTGGAATTTCTTCTGTCAAATCATAAATATTTCCATCTGCCTGTACCCGGACATAGCCGCTTCGCTTTGCCTGCTCCAATAGCTTCTGATGCGTCCCTTTCCGTCCCCGTACCACCGGGGCCAAGAGCTGGATCTTGCTTCCCTGCGGCAGTGACATAATCTGATCTACCATCTGGTCTACCGACTGTTTCTTAATCTCTTTTCCACAGCTAGGACAATGCGGAATTCCAATCCTTGCATATAACAGACGAAAATAATCATATATTTCAGTGACTGTACCCACCGTTGACCTGGGATTGCGGTTTGTAGACTTCTGGTCGATGGAAATGGCTGGAGAAAGCCCCTCGATCTTCTCCACGTCCGGCTTCTCCATCTGCCCCAAAAACTGTCTTGCATAAGAAGACAAAGATTCCATATACCTGCGCTGCCCCTCTGCATAGATGGTGTCAAAGGCAAGGGAAGACTTGCCTGAACCACTCAATCCTGTCAGCACGACAAACTCATTTCTGGGTATGTCCACATCAAGGTTTTTCAGGTTATGTTCGTTTGCTCCCCGTATCTTAATGAAATTCTTTTCTGCTTTTGCCATAAGTGGTAAACTCCTTTTTCGTAGATTTGCCATACAAGCTCTCGAACGCCCGAAACGCAGGGGCCAATTTCATTTCTGCATAGCTTTACATATCTCTGAGATTCTTTTTCAATTCTATCATCTTGTCACGCAGATCTGCCGCCGCCTCGAAGTTCAATTCTGCCGCTGCAGACTGCATCTTTTTCTGAATTTCTGCAACCAGTTTTTCTAATTCTTTCTTGCTCATGGATTCTGGATCTTTTTGGAATTGGCATTCTTCTTTGGCAACCTTTTTGGAAATGCTGATCAATTCCCGAACGGATTTCTGAATCGTGGTCGGCGTGATCCCATGTTCTTTATTGTATGCCTCCTGCTTGCTTCTCCTACGGTTTGTCTCGTCAATTGCTACCCGCATGGAATCCGTGATGCTGTCCGCATACATAATCACATGCCCCTCTGAGTTTCTCGCCGCACGTCCAATGGTCTGAATTAGGGATGTCTCAGACCGCAGGAACCCTTCTTTATCTGCATCCAAAATAGCAACCAAGGTAATTTCTGGTATGTCAAGCCCTTCCCGTAGCAGATTAATGCCCACCAGAACGTCAAAAACGTCGAGTCGCAGATCACGGATAATCTCTGCCCGCTCCAAAGTGTCAATATCAGAGTGCAAGTACTTCACCCGGATTCCCACCTCGCGCATATAATCTGTCAAATCCTCCGCCATCTTCTTTGTCAGCGTGGTAATCAGTACCTTATGCTTCTTGGAAACCTCCTTATTCACCTCTCCGATCAAGTCATCAATCTGCCCCTCTACCGGGCGGACATCCACTTCTGGATCAAGCAGCCCAGTAGGACGGATAATCTGTTCCGCACGCAAAAGCTCATGTTCTTTCTCGTAGACATTTGGCGTAGCCGATACAAATAGCATCTGATCTATTTTACTTTCAAACTCTTGAAAATTCAAGGGGCGGTTATCCTTTGCCGAGGGCAGGCGGAATCCATAATCTACCAGCGTGCTTTTGCGTGACTGGTCTCCCGCATACATGCCCCGCACCTGGGGAATGGTGATATGGGACTCATCCACAATGATTAGAAATTCTTCTGGAAAATAGTCCATCAGGGTATTGGGCGCTTCCCCTGGCTGCAATCCGGAAAGAAAGCGGGAGTAATTCTCAATTCCACTGCAGAACCCAGTTTCTTTGAGCATTTCAATGTCAAAATTGGTGCGTTCTGCGATGCGTTGCGCCTCCAACAGCTTGTCCTCCCCTTTGAAATATTTGACTCGTTCCTCCATCTCCTGTTCAATTTCCACTGCAGCCTGGCGGATTTTTTCTGGAGACACGACATAATGAGAAGCCGGAAATACTGCCATATGCTCCAAGTGGCTTTTGATCTCCCCGGTTAGTACATCAATCTCCGTTATTCTGTCCACCTCGTCTCCGAAAAATTCTACTCGTATTGCCGTCTCTCCGTAGTTTGCCGGAAAAATTTCAACCACGTCTCCCCGTACTCTGAAAGTCCCTCTCTGAAAATCCATGTCATTTCTGGTATACTGGATATCGATCAGTTTGCGAATCACCTCATCCCTGTCCCTTTCCATGCCTGGTCTCAGTGACAGCATCATATTCTTGTAATCTATAGGACTTCCAAGACCATAGATGCACGACACACTGGATATGATGATCACATCCTTGCGCTCCACCAGAGCCGCCGTGGCAGAAAGACGCAGCTTGTCAATCTCGTCATTGATCGATGAATCCTTGGCAATATAGGTGTCAGTAGAAGGAACATAAGCTTCCGGTTGGTAATAGTCGTAGTAGGACACAAAGTATTCCACGGCATTCTCCGGGAACATCTCCTTGAATTCTCCGTAGAGCTGCGCCGCAAGCGTCT
>OFGE01000038.1_pt1 | contig 138885 bp, 122 predicted proteins | sample 1521681 | NCBI WGS metagenome assembly OFGE01 (sample SAMEA3504093, study PRJEB24116) | mouse gut metagenome | biome: mouse gut; feature: mouse-associated habitat; material: faeces | place: Denmark | collected 2011 | reverse complement strand
TTGCACTTTACACAAAAAATAACAGCCGAAAACATAACATTTTCGGCTGATTTTTTAGTTAAATATTTAGTGTTATTATTAGAATTATTTTGGCTTACCTCTAACGAAGTCAGAGTTTTCTCGACAAGCTCGACATGACATTGATAGTGTCATCTTGAGCGAAGTCGAAAGATCTCAAATGTTGCTTGTTGAGCAAGACAAAATATTACCTTATTAAGTCCGACCAAAGCACAACGAAGTTGAACTTTGCGTTTGGTCGGAAAAAGCGAATTCGATTGCAAGTGAGCTGATTTTGTAAAAAGAAAATCGCTCTAAAAGTCGCAATGAGCGATAGTCAGAGATGTTTCGACTTCGCTCAACATGACAGGAACAACATTTCAGTAAATAAAACTTTACCTTATTAAGTCTAACCAAAGTACAAAATGGGGTCCCCACAAAATAACCTTTTAGTGGGGTGAAGGGAGAAATCTCCAATTAAGCTTGTATATAATGATGAAATGTTAACTTATTTACTTAGCACGCTAGGTTTGAGATTCTTCGACTGCACTGCGTTTCGCTCAGAATGACATAATCAATATTATGTTAAGCAATAATGTTTCTGTCATCTTGAGCGAATACGGGGTCCCCACAAAAAAGCTATTTTTTGTGTGTGGGGGGGGGCTCCATATACACTTTAAATGACAATAAAACAATATCTATAAAAAAATTATCCACTACAAAAAATGCTTTGTAATGGATAAATAAACAAATTTTATAAATATTAATTTAATATTAAATTTTACGATGTAAAGTTTACATCAATATTACCGGCATCCAAATCAACCTCGATGCACTTGTTGCTGTCTTGTCCTGTTTGACCTTGCAAATTGCAAGAACCACTTGTTTTGTCAACGCTTATTGAATAATCAGACTTTGCACCACCAACAACCACATTAATCGTACCAGCATCAACATCCAATTTCAAGATGTTACCAATCCAAGTATTAACTTTTATGTTGCCTGCATTCACATTAAACAAAACATCTTGACAGGTAAGATTGCCAAAATAAATATCCCCAGCGTTCACTTTCATTTTCCAAGTTTTACAACTTGCATTTGTGATATCAAAATTTCCTGCATTTAAAGTAGTGTCAACATCATTCCCAACAAAATCAGTAATTTTTACACTGCCTGCATTAAGTTTAAAAGTGTTGCTCAGTGAATTTAAAGTTTTAAAATTAACTTTTCCTGCGTTAATATTGCAAATATTATCCTTGCAACTAATATCTTCAAAATTAATTTCACCTGCATTCAAATCGATAGTTATGTTACCATAGTCACCACTTGCAACTTCCACTTTGCCGGCATTAATCTTTAAATCAAGATTTAAAACACTGCCGCGTGGCACGCTCACAACTGTTGTTGGAACTTTGTCAAACCACATATTAAATTGAAAAAGTTTAAAATGTTTTTTTGTTACCATTTTTAAAGTGCCGTCTTCAGTTTCTGTGAAAGTTGTTTTTAAAGACCTGTTTTCAGGATATTCAATTTTTATTTTTTCGCCGTCATAAAATTGAGTTTTCAAAGACCCCATATCAAAATCAAGGTTGAAAGAAGAAATTTCAGTGCTGCAATCATAAACTTTCATTTCAAAATCGCTGTCCAGTTTCCAACCACTTATTGCAAGCGCTGTAATCAAAATTACAACACCAATTACAATAACAATCACACCAAACAAAATACTTTTTCCCAACTTACTCATCTTACGCACTCCTTTCCACTGAACAAACTGCCAAGCCAGTTAAAAAATCTATTAAACAATTTCCACATTAGCTTAACTAATTTTATCAAAAGTGGTATCAAAATAATGCTTATACCAAGAACAATCAAACCTTCTCCCACTGTAAACAATCCACTTGCAAAGTTGCTAAACATTTCAAAAATGCCAAAACCGATGGCACACAATCCTCCAATCAAAAGTGCAAAAGGTGTCACAATCACACTAATTGATATACCAAGCATTGTCATCAAAAGTGCAAACAAAGGAATTGCAAAAACAATGCAAAGCAACACAAACACCCAAGTATAATTTTTTCGTGGCTCTGGCATTGGATTTTTATTTTTAGAGGCACTATTTGTCTCAACAAAATCAGAGTCTTGCTTTCTAGCTCTTTCTTCTCTTACAACCTCTGCCTCAACAAAATCTGGTTCCCTTTTTGACTTTTGATTTTGTCTTGGATTCTCTCTTTCCTCAAAGTAATTTTGATTACGCTCATTTGAATATCTGCTACTTTTTCTATTATCTTTGAATTGATTATATCTTTCTTCCTCAATTCCTTCCTCTCGGCTGTCATAAATATTAAGCAATATTCTTTGTGCTGCATCATATGGTGCTCCAAAATCTTCAATAATCTGCCTTTCACTATACCCAGCCTCTCTTCTGTCAGCATAAGCCTCTGCATAATAGTCAAGCACTCTCCGTCTTTCGCTTTCTGATACATTAAAAAGATTATTTTGCAGTTCATCTCGCCATTCATTGTATCTCATAGACGCCCTCCATAGATTTTTTTATAAATTGTGTTTATTTCCAGCAAATCTGCCTTGCCTGAATCAAACTTGTCATAACCAAGACTTGTGATTTTGTAATATCGTCGCAACCTACCATTGAACTCTGCCGTTCGAGTCACAACAAATCCACCAACCTCAAGCCTTCTTAAAATAGGATATAATGTGCTTTCAGAAATTTCAATTATGCCCTCAAGATCACTAATGATTTTGTAACCATAACTTTCGCCTTTGCTAAGAGCGTATAAAACGCATACATCCAATATTCCCTTTTTCAACTGAATATCCATCCGACACCCCACTATATGTTATATTATACATTGCATAGTATTATATGTCAAGTATTTGTCAAAAAATTTCTACATTAAAAAATAAAACAAAGCCACTGTTTTATTCAAACAATAGCTTTATATATATTATATAAATATTAAATTAATTTTTTAAATGCTTTAAATAAATATCCTTAACTTATCTATGCACATAAAGCCTTTAAAACACATCTTTTTACACCACAAAATCAGTAATAATATGGCTAAATGCAACAAAGTTTAAATTATAATTTCTCCTTTTATTTATCATAAATAGCATCTACAATAACCTGTGCCAAAGTTTCAGGATTTTCTTCGCAGTTTTTATCCAGCCATTGCATAGAGATATTGAACAGCATTCCTGCATACAAATATGGAGTATAACTATTCATATTTGAATAAGATAGATCAAACAAATTTGCAAAATTTTTATTTAGATAATCAAGATATAGTCCTTCTAATCTTGCTTTTTTGATTAATTTTAATGGTTCTTTGTTCTCTTTAAATTTATTCATTATATCACAAACAACTTTAATGTAATCATCTTTACATCTTGGATATAAATGTTGATTACTTTGATAATCTCTAGCAGTGCGTTCAAAATAATAAATAAGTATATCATCCTTACTTTTAAAATATCTATAAAAAGTTGCACGCCCTACCCCTGCTTTTCTCACAATGTCAGTAACTTTTATTTCATTATAATCATAATCGTTCATTAATTTAAACAATGCCGTTATAATATAGTGTCTTGTGTAATCTTCTTGAGCATATTCCATGATACAAAACCTTACCTTCTGTCTTATTTGGCAAAACACATTCACACATAGTGTCTAACTCACCATTTTTACTATTGATTTTTTGTGTTTTTTATTATATGATACACTTGTTTCAAGGATTTGTCAATAGCAAAATTATCTGACAAATTTTGAAAAATATAAAAATATTGGAGGGCATGTAAAATGCAAGAAAAGGATTTCGTGTCATACGAATATATGACAAAACAAGTTAAAGCAAATGAGCAAACAAAAATTATTGATATGTATGAGGCTTTTGGTTGGGAAACAACTGCTACAACAAGCACAATAAATGGCAATTTAAACATATCATTTAGGCGCAATCGCAAGCAACCTCACAAGCAAGAATTAAACAAATTACAAAGACAAGCAGAAGAAATGCACAACAATATCAATCATTTAAATTGTGCAAAAACTTCAGCAGCAAATATTTTCGCTTATACTTTTGGCATTATTGCCGCATTAATTTTAGGAGGTGGTATGAGTATGGTTATGACTATCAAAAACAATATCCCCGTAATGATTGGAGGAATTATTTTGGGGATACTAGGAATAATTTTGTGTTGCATAAATTATTTTATTTACAAAAAAATTGTAGAAAAGAAAACCAAAAATATCCTTCCAACAATTGATGAAAATGAAGAAAAACTTGCAAATATTTTAGAAAAAGGCAATGATTTATTGCAATCACAAAGCCTATAATTTAAGCTGAAAATTTATCCAAATAAAGGCGATATGCTTTTATTTGGATAAAAATCTTTTAAAAATCGATATTAAATATTATGAATAAAAAAAATTGTATTTTTAATATAACAATAAAACTGCGAAAAGACTATATATTTAGGACATATACACTTGCAAGTATTTCTGTATTTGTAACATTAATTTTCACTTGCTACAACATATATTTGGGGATCGCATTCAATACAAGTTGGAATATCAGCATTGCAGTGTATTATATATTTTTGTTGTCAATAAAATTAATTGTTTTGCTTAATCAAAAAAAATTAAGCAAATTAAATTTATCTTATAATCTAAAAAACAAAAAAACTGCTAAATTTTATTTAAATCAAAGCATAATGCTTTTTATTATAGATTTGATGCTTATGGCCCCAATAATATTGTTGATTATGCAAAAAAAAGATGTTCATTATACAAAAATTGCAGCCATTGCAACTGCTACCTATACAATAAGTAAAATTTTTATGGCAACAAAAAATACTTTAACAGCAAAAAAAATTGAAAATTTAAGCATAAAAATGCTAAGACAAATAAATTTGAAAGATGCTTTAGTTTCAATTTTAACCTTGCAATATATTTTGATTGTTACATTTGATGAAGGAATAACAAAAGAAATGCAAATTTTAAGTATCATTTCAAGCTTTGCAATTTGGACAATACTTATTGTGATTTCAATATGTAATCTTAAAAACGCAATCAAAATGAAAAAGTCCGTATAAAAATATGGACTTTTTGTTTATAATTTAAACATAAATCTTAAAATCAATAGTTAATAATAATTTCAATCTCAATTTAGTCTTTGACTAAAAAGCCACTGCCACACCTCGGCATTGTCATATGCAAGTTTTGTTATATCATGCAAAGGTTCGTCAAACCAAGTTGATTTTATGTTTGTGGCACCCAATTTTTCAAGTTCGTCAATCAGTCTTGGAGAATTTGAAAACTCAACTGCATCATCATTTCTGCTATGAAAAAACCACATTGGCTTATTTATTATTTTCTCCAAATTGCTCACTTGGATTCCACCTTTTTCAAAATAAAACAATCCACACACAGGCATAATTGCAGCATATTTTTCACTATGTTGGGTCGCTTGCCAAATTGTTCCGTGTCCACCCATAGACATACCTGTCAAATACACCCTGCTTGGGTCAATGGGATATTGTACAAGCAACTTATCCAAACACTCGTTGTAAAGCTTATCCATTCCACCTTTGTCAGAAAGCAACCCCTTATCCGACCAATCCCAATTTTTAACTGCTTGTGGCATAAACACAAATGTCGGTTCATTTACATATGCCTCCACGCTATCAATCAAAGAATGATACATATGGCGAGAATTATCATTTCCCCAATCGCCCATTCCGTGCAAAAATATTACCATAGGATATTTTTTACCATCTTCAATATCAGGCGATTTCATCCTAAAACAAAACGCCTCTTCTCCGTTTTTATAAATATAGCCTTGGTAATCCTCGGCCTCTGCAAACATCCTTTTGTCTTTTATTTTTGTAAACTTTCTTGAATCAATGGTTATCCCTTGTGGTGCATCCTTAAATGGCGAACACCCAACAAGCATAATCAGACTTATTATCAAAATTGTCACAATTGCAACAAACAAAAATTTGCTATTAAATAACTTTTTCATATTCCCCCTTCAATCACTTTTTTGCTTAACCTTTCAAAAATCGATACTATTTGCCTAAAATTTGATTTTAAGCTAAAACAATAATGCGATTAATCAATTATGATTCCAAATGGATACAACAAATTGATTGCCTCCAAACAAGAAAATTTTGCCCCCTTAACTTTGTTTTCAAGCAGATTAATATTGAATCCATTTGATCCTCTAAAATCGCTTTTTTGCAAATTGCAATCAGAAAAAGATGTATCTTTCAAATCACAATTTTTAAAAATACTTTCCATCAAATTGCATCTCAAAAAAGTTGAAGAAACTATGGCAGAACATTTAAAATCAAATTTTCTAAAGTTCATTTTCTCAAAATTATTATATTTCAAAAAACAATTATTTAGTTTGCTAATCGGAAAAGCAATTGCCCCACAAACAAATTTGTGCCATTGAATACCAACAAGAGTACACTTCTCAAACTCAACATATTTCAACTCTACGCTAATGGCTTTCATATTAACAATGGAACAATTTATAAATTTACATTCCAAAAACGCACAATCAACAAAGTCGCAGTCTACAAACTTACACCCTTCAAACACGCACTCAACAAATTCAATGTCCGATATTGCAATGTTGTCTTTTTCAATACCCACAAATTTTTTATTATAATAACTCTGCATTTTAGCTCCAATTTATATTTTTATTATACAATCATTCACCCCATAAGTCAAATCATTATTTTTTAAAACAATATTCCTCAATTTCCCCTCTTAATTTAAAACCATTAGCTATAACGACCAATTTAATATAAAAAAATCGGCACTTTCGCACCGACCTTCATACTAATATTACCTGTTTTAACATAATATTAAGTATTTATTTTTAACAATTAAAAAATATTTAATTAACATATTAAATCATAATGAATACATTCATTTTTGCATTACAAAATATGTTTTACTTATTCAAATCCCAATCAATTGGCTGTTTGCCTTTTGATATTAGGTAGTCATTTGTTTTTGAAAAATGTCTGCAACCAAAAAAGCCATTAAAAGCAGATAAAGGCGATGGATGTGCACATTGCAAAATCAAATGTTTTTTACTGTTAATTAGTGGCACTTTACTTCTTGCGTTGCCACCCCATAAAATAAACACTATGTTTTCAGTGTTATCTGAAATAAGTTTAATAACATTGTCAGTAAACCATGCCCAACCACATTTTGAATGAGAATTTGCAAGATGTTCCTTAACCGTCAAAGTTGTATTAAGCAAAAGCACGCCTTCACGAGCCCACTTTGTCAAATCTCCACATGCAGGTTCTTTAATTCCCAAATCGCTTTCAATTTCTTTGTATATGTTTTGAAGTGATGGAGGCAATTTAACCCCTTCTTTCACTGAAAAACACAAGCCATGTGCCTGCCCCGGTTCATGATAAGGATCCTGACCTAATATTACTGCTTTCAAATCCGAAACTGGTGTGTACCTAAAGCAATTATAAAGGTCATACATATTTGGATATACCACACCATGAGTATATTCATACTTAAGGAATTCGCGTATTTTCAAATATTTTTCGTCAGAAAACAAACTTCCCAAAAGTTCATCCCAACCACCACCAAGTGCTTTCATAATCTTATTCCCCTTTTATTTTTCTTTAGTATTAAAATAATTTTAATGTCAAAATATTATAATTTCAGCTTGCATGCTATTTTTCAAGCATATTAGATTTTGCAAAATTTTAAGAAATTATAGACACTTATTCTAATGAAATTCCATTATTTTGAACAAATGCTCCCTTTTTATTGAGAGCATTTTATGGAGCTAATGACGGGACTTGAACCCGTGACCTCTTCCTTACCAAGGAAGTGCTCTACCGCCTGAGCCACATCAGCATAGTATTATTTTGTCTTAAATTGGGTGCTATTTTGGGCTATTTGAAGATGGTCGATACTCCTTACCAAGGAAGTGCTCTACCGCCTGAGCCACATCAGCAAAAAATATTCAAATTGTAATTTTATTCACAAAAATAATTCTATGAATATAAAGGCAAATTTGTTAACATTAAATTATTAAATAGTCTTTAAAATTTGATTGCAAATTCATTGATATAAGTATAATATACCAAAAAACATTTGTCAAGCAAATTTTACGGAACTAAAGATTTGCGAAGAACTTTAGTTACTTTTTTCTATCTTATGAGAACATTTTTCGCCACATTGTGGGCAAGTTAAAAGGGTTGCATCTGCCGTATGCACTGCAAAAATCCATTTTAAAAACTTTGGTCTGTAACTATGCCCACAATTTTGACACACTGCAGTAATTTTTCTGTAAGTTAAATATAACCCTAAAAAGCCAAACAAAATTATTACTGCAACAAATATTCCTAGATACCCCATAATATGCATAAAATCTCCTAATTTTTGCCAATTAAAAACAATCAACAATTTTCATTTTCAACCTTTTGACTGCAACGCTTGCCACAATCAGGACAAGTCATATAAATGTTTTCAAACATATGTGGACAAAACATAAATTTTAAAAATTTAGGCTTGTAAGTATGTCCACAATTTTGACACACAACCACAATTTTTCGCCAATACAGATAAAAGCCGATAAATACCAAAAACAATAACACTAAAAGGCTAATTCCAACATACGCCATTGGATGCATAACTTCCTCCTCTTAACATCAAGGTTCCAACCAAACAATTGCAAATATAACCGTAATATTATCAAATTATTTTTGTTCACAACTACTAAAAAGTGAAATTAATATTTTAGTGTTTAGCAATTTATTATACAATACAAGGTCTCTTCATTTGTGTTTATATTTATATAATATATTTCTTCGACATTTAAAAAAATATATTGCTCTACCAATTTTATAATTCATTAAAGTCCGTATTTATATTAATATTATATCATTTTATCTAAATAAAGTCAATATCCCCCAAAACGGTGGATTGTGTCAAGAGTTTTCAGCATAATACTTTTATTAAATAATCAAAAATCATAGTTTTATTAGTTTATAATGCGTTATTTTAATAAAATACAACAAAAAACAACTCACTTATATAAGTAAATTGTTTTTAGAAAAGTTATTTTATTTTGCTACTTCAAAACTACTGCACTTGATATTTTTTTAATATTTTTGATACATTTTATTAAAATCACCAAATAAAATTCGCTTTAGCTGCCTCGCCATTATCAATTAAGATATCTTGCGCAGTCATTGAACGATTGACCATTGTTACAAAATACGCCCACTCAGCTATCTCTTCTACTTCAGCCCATTTTGGCAAAAGCGTTTCATTCATAACTAGTTCCCACAAATTAGAATTGTTCATTATGTGGTCATTGAGTGCAGTTTTAACTCCTCCCGGAGATAAACTATTCGCTGTTGCTCCATATTTTGCAATGCGTAAAGCTACATTTTTCATATATGCAACCATACCACCTTTGCTTGCTGTATATTCAGGAAATTCAGCACCCGTTTGTGCACTTGCAGATGCAATAAACAAAACAGATTTGATTTTATCTTGAAAAGCATATTTTTCGGTTATTCGAATACTTCCTTTTAAATTTATGTCAATATCTCTTCCGGTATTTTGCACTCCAGCATTGTTAATAAGCACTTCAATGCCCTCAATTTCAGGCAATTTTTCGGACAAAATATCAGTCTTGATATGTGAATAGTTATTATGATTGATAGTAGATTTGCATATATCAATTCCTATCACATTATGTCCACAATCTAAAAACTTTTCTGCTATTGCCTTTCCTATTCCACTACTAGTCCCTGTTATCAATACTTTCATTTACCATCTCCATTTTCCTCAATTCAAAATACTCTTTTCCTACTTGATTTTTCTTCCATTTTTTTGTTATTAAAAAAGCAGGATAGAAAAATATTGCCTCACATAATAACTCAACAACCATACCTGTTGCAGCACAAATAAAACATTGACCAATTGACCAACCGAAGAAAAAATAACTTACTATAAAAGCAAATACCAAATTGTCCACAAATTGACCTACTGCGGTAGAAATATATGTACGAAGCACAAATACTCCAATGCTATCCGGATTCTTTTTGAATATTTTACCTATGCCATAGTTAGAAAAATTGTTAACAATAGCTGATACTAAAAATGCAATAGTACTTCCCAAAACAACATACCAAGTGCCACCAAATGTTTTATCAAGTGCATTATTTATGATATTTTCGCTTCCACTAACAAAAGACTCTCCCCAAACACCAGTTATTTTACTTGCTATGAACATCAGCAAACAAAAAAATAGATTAACAATTATTGCAACTATTGTTATCTCGTTAGCAGCCTTTGGTCCAAAGTGCTTTGTCAAAATATCCATAGTAAAAAAAGCGAACCACGAAACAATAATACCACAATCAGAAACTAGCCATTCTACAGGCATAGCAATGCTTTTGTTAGCAAGCAAATTCATTGCAAAAAGAGATAAAATAAATAATGCAACTATAATTGAAGGTACACTTCTCATAAGAGTACAAAACTCTTCCCATTCTTTTTTGATCTTTTGTTTAAACATTTATGCCTCCAAATATTAAATACGAGACATTTTTCAATAAAAAAAGGGAGAATCCCCCCATCCTTTTTCCATAGTTTTGTTTATAGACAGGATGGTCACGAACTGTCTCATATTTAAATTAACAATTATATATTACTAAAATAACATAAATATCATAATATGTCAACAAGTTTAACAAATTTTTTTCTGCTATGTCAATAAATTAAATTATACAGCAGGATTTTCAAGACGCTTTTTTACTTCTTCAATAAACAATTTGTTCATTTAAACTTTAATCCCCAAATGAAATCAATTTTAATCTAATATTTCAAAAATGCTTACACTTGAAACAACTATATTGTTTTTATTGTTTAAAAAGCAACCTAAATCAAACTAACTGTTGATTTAGGTTAAATTGGCAGAACGATTACAACTTAAATCAAATTTTATAATTTTGTTATAAATTAAAAAAATTTTTTAGCAATTCTACAAGCTGTTTTGCAGTATTTCTATCTATATGAATAACTTGACTTTGTTTACCCTTGACTTGACGTTCATCGCTACCAAACGTTTGTATGCGAACATATTTTTTACCGTCAATATAAAAATCATTATATTCGGCCTCACATTCTGTTAAAGATTTATTCATTTTATAATCATTAGTATGTTTAATTTTAGTAATTATTGCCATATTTATTTCTCCTTAACTCTTTATAATTTATCATTTAAATATCTACATCTGACATATATTCTTTATTTATAAATGCTTCAAATTCTCCAACATTTTTAAAATCCAACAAATACTTTTTATCTTCAATTTTCCTAAAACTCACGCTATCAATACCTATTTCTAATAAATCTTGATAAGTAATAATTTTTCCGTATGGAATTTTTAAAACATCACGTAATAGCCATTTACCTAAAGATTTATTAGGATTTGACATTAACGCTTTACAATTATCTTGACATAATTTCATTGACATAGTTGTTCCATTGGGAAGAACTACTTCAAATGGCGTATCTCTTGAAGGGAAAAAACCTTCATACATTTCTCTTAAAGTAGAATTAAATGGAATATATACCTCATCATAATCTCTTGGTCGACCATTTGCATTCCATTGATTCAAACCACTTTTTTCGTAAATAAACTTCTTTCCTTTATTCATAGAATATAGTGGTATAAGAATGCTTTGAGAAAAATCAATTACGACATCTTCATTTGCAATTGAAATTTGTCGTAAACTTTCAATAGGATTAATTAAAGTATCCACTTTTATATAAGCAAAATAAGTTTCAGTAACAAATCTCTTATAGAGTGTACTTTTAGTTGCATCAAATTTATATTCTTCTTTGCCATCTGTAAATAAATATATATGTGATGATTTTGAATTAATAATCTCAATATTATCTACATCAATTGAATTCATTTGTTCTTCATATAAATAAAACCCATCTTTATTACGTACTATGCAATGATAAATTAAATCTTTCAATCCGTATGCACGTTTTGTAAATTCCAATCTATTATTTCTTAATTCTGCAACCTTTTTAATTTTATCTACCCCAACTAAACTCACATAAAGAGATTGTTGACTATTAAATTCAGCTACTTTTTGTAATGTTTTTTTATTATTTTCAATAAATGTTTTTATCCCCACTCCATGTGTATTTAATTTTGCATCAGCTGAAACATCTGCTCTAGAAAGATTAATAGCATTAAAATCAGCACAATATAAATTTTCAGTAGCTCTATAATGCAATAAAGGTACTTCATTATCTGAAAATAAACCTGATAATGAACCAATAAGTTTTAAATCTTTCAAATATTTTTCAACATCTAGTTGATTATATTGTATACATTTTTTTGTAAAATCAATATTCTTCATTCGGCAATACTCTCACTATTTCTTTTGCTATTCTGTAAATTACTTCTACAGAAACAGAATTACCAGCTTGTTTATATACTCTTGAATCGCACAAAGCATTTGGTATTACAAAGTCTTTTGGAAATCCTTGCAATAATAAACATTCTCGTGGTGTTAATTTCCTAATTCTATTTTTTGAATCCATTATTATTGGTACATTGTGTCCACCCATCCCCATATTAGCTGTCAATGTTGGACAAACACCTGATTTATTTTCACGAATATAAACTCTTCTAAATTGATAAATTGAGTTTTTATTTTTTATATTTTCTGAAAGTAAATTATAACATTTAATTGAAGGTGTGTAATAATATTTTTTATTCACATCTCCATTCCAATCAATAATATTATCAAGAGTATTTGTTAGAGCTGTTTTTAAAGGCCAACAAAACTTGTTTTTTTGTTTTTTATTCAAAAATGCTATAATATATAATCGTTCTCTGTTTTGTGGAATATTTCCATATTCACAAGTATTTAATATTTTTTCTGTAGTGAAATAGCCAAGTTCTTTTAATTCATCCTTAACTATTTTAAAAGTATTCCCATTGTTATGATTATATAAATTTTTAACGTTTTCAAGAAACACTACTTTAGGCAATCTGTTTTCTGCTTTAAATTCTTTAAGTAGTCTAATAATTTGAAAAAACAAATTACCTCTATCATCCTCAAATCCTTTTCGATATCCAGCAATCGAAAATGGTTGACAAGGAAATCCCCCCGCCAAAATATCAATAGAATCTAAATTTTTAGAGTGCAAATCACAAATATCACCAACAATTAAATTCGTATTTTTATGATTACTCCTAAATGTTTCAGCACAATAAATGTCAATTTCATTTGCCCAAATAGTTTTAAAACCTGCTTTTTCAAATCCTAAATCAATACCACCAATACCAGCAAATAAACTTCCTAATGTAAAATTTGACATAGTTTTTCTCCTTATATTAAGTATAGCATAAAATAAATTAAAAAGTAAATTATTTTAATAAGTTTTCTTATTTTTATAAAAATTGCATTATGGTGAGTGGTTGATAAAATGAGCGTGGTGCTGTCGCACCATTCAATTATTATAATGACACTTTTGATAAAAATAAAGTCAAAAAACTTTTAAAATATAAGAATTCTATAGGTGTCGCAAAGGCTTTTGAAAAAAGACTTTGTGGGATAGAGGAGACCTCGATGGTAAAGCAAAGGAACCAAAACACTTTGGTACCTTTGCTAAAAAGTCGTAGTTAGACGAATTGGCAGAGAGGAATGGATTTGCTCCACAATGTGCTACGCACACTACGCAAGCATAGCTTGCTTGGGACTAAGCCCTTGCTATCACGCCAGCTTCGGTCGCACTTGCCACTGGCAACTGCTTTTCCTCGCGTTCAAATCCATATTTTTGATAATAAAATGGAATAGACAAAAGCCTATTCCATTTTATTGGCAGAGAGGAAGGGATTTGAACCCTCGAATGCTGTTAACATTACACGATTTCCAATCGTGCGCCATAAGCCAAGCTAGGCGACCTCTCTATAACAACAATAGTTTACATTATTTTTGTTTAAAAATCAAATAAATTAAGTAACAATCTGCAAAATAATGAATTTTTACAAAACTAGCTGAAACTTTTTGACATAATCTTGCGACAACTAAACTTGACAAACAATATTTTTTGATATAAGATAAAATTATATTGAAAGTTTTAGAAAAATTGCTGTTTTGAAAAACATGAAAAAGTTTTTTTACCAAAAATATATCTATAAAATCACAAAAAATCAATTTAGGAGTGAATACTATGACAATGTGGAATCCGTGGCGTGGGTGCAAAAAATGTAGTGATGGGTGCTTACATTGCTATATTCATAAAGGCGATTCAAAAAGAAATGTTAACACCTATGAGATTGTAAAAACAAAAGATTTTTACAAGCCTGTGGAAAAATTAAAAAATGGAAATTATAAAATGAAAGCAGGATTAGTATATCTATGTTTTTCTACCGATTTTTTGATTGAAGAGGCAGACGAATGGCGAGTTGAGTGTTGGAAAATGATAAAAGAAAGACAAGATTGCACTTTCCTATTTTTAACAAAAAGAATTGATAGATTTGAAAAATGTATTCCCAATGACTGGAATGACGGATATGACAATGTAGTTGTATGTTGCACCGTTGAGAATCAAAAAAATGCTGATTATAAATTGTCTATATTTAAAGATTTGCCAATAAAACACAAATGTATAACAGCACAACCATTGCTTGAAAATATTGATATTGAAAAATATCTTGACAATATTGAATTAGTAGTTATCGGTGGGGAGTCAGATGTGAATGCGAGACCACTTGACTATGCTTGGGTGCTTAATATCAGAGAACAATGCATGAAAAAGAATATTAATTTTGAATTTAGACAATGTGGAACAAATTTTATAAAAGATGGAAAGCTATACAAATTGCAAACAAAAGATTTGATTAAACAAGCAAAATTAGCAAATATTGACTATAAAAAATATTATAAATTTTAATTTGAATATTAATATGCTTTATACTAAAAACTAAAAAACGAACCAAAAATCGGCTCGTTTTTTATTTTTTAAATTATTTTTACATAATTTTAATTAATAAATAATCATAAAGATTACAATATAATTTATAAATATATTTATTTTATATTAATTATGAAAAACATATATTTCCTTGCTTAATAAATGGCAAATTAAATTTTCATTGCTACATCCCAAGCTCGCCAAATTACTGTGCGAAGATTTCCAACTTGTTTGCAATCTCCGACAAGTTTTGCTTTTGCATCAAGTGGGGACGGAATGTATCCAACTGACAAAATCACACTATCTCCATTGATTGCATACTCTTTGCCAGACTTATCTGCAACTATAACTCCAGTATCTGTAACTTCTTTTAGCGATGTTTCAAGTTTGACATCAACTTTGTCGCTGTGCAACTCAAACATATCACGCAAATAAGAAGAATTTGCAAGACAAACGCCCTTTACTGCAATAAGGTCATTTTTCATTTCTACTATTGTAACTTTTTTGCCTTTGTTATACAAATCAAGAGCAATTTCACAGCCTGTCAAGCCACCACCTATCACAATGACATTGTCACCTACTTGTTTTTTATCCAAAAGATAATCACACGCTTCAATAGCTTTTTCTGCCCCTTTCACATTCAATTTGCGAGGCACACTGCCTGTTGCGACAATCACATCGTCAAAATTCAAAGAATTTATGTCCTTAACTTCAGTGGCAAGTTTCACATCAATGCCCAAATCAAGCATTTCTTTTTTATACCAATCAATAAGCTCTCTGTCCTTCTCTTTGAAAGACGGAGCGGCAGCCGCAATAAACACACCACCAAGCTTGTCAGATTTTTCAAACAATGTCACTTTATGCCCACGCAGTGCAAGCACACGAGCCGTTTCCATTCCACCTATGCCACCACCAACAACGGCAACATTTTTTTGTTTTTTTGCAGGAATTATCTTGTATTTTTTTGTATGCATTGTTTCTGGATTTAATGCACATCTTGCCATACCCGCATTGTCATTAATTGTTTGGTCGTTGCCAACACCTTTGTAATGTGCCATATTAAAACAAGCATTGTGACAACATATACAAGGCCTTACAGAAGACAAATCATCTTGCATAAGTTTTGTTACCCAAGCTGGGTCTGCCAAAAATTGTCGTGCAACACCCATCGCATCAATATCGCCATTTCCAACAGCTTTTGCTGCCTCATCCACAGACATTCTTCCTGCACAAACAACAGGGATATCCACAAACTTTTTAATGTGTGCAACATCTTCCAAATTGCAGTTTTGAGGCATATAAGGTCCCGGATGTGCCCAGTACCAAGCATCATATGTGCCATTATCGCAGTTTAGCATATCATATCCTGCATCCTGCAAATATTTTGCTGCCTTTTCACTTTCCTCCATATCTCTGCCTACTTCCACAAAATCTTTCTCTTCAGGAAGTGCCCCTTTGCCAAAACCTTTTGTTTTTGACACAACTGAATAACGCAAAGAAACAGGAAAATCCTCCCCACATTCCTTTTTGATAGCTTTTACAATTTCAACAGGGAATCTATAACGATTTTCAAAAGAACCACCATATTCATCCGTTCTCAAATTTGTATATTTCATTGTAAACTGGTCAAGCAAATATCCCTCATGCACAGCGTGAATTTCCACACCATCCACACCTGCATCCATACAAAGTTTTGATGTTTTTGCAAAGGCATCAATCATTTTTTTGATTTCTTCAACTTTAAGTGGCCTTGAAATACACTCGTCATACCAACGATTTGGTGTTGCAGAGGCACTTGCCGTCAAATAACTTACATCAAGAACAGGTTTCAACAGCGTGCCCAATGCCTTGTTTTTCAAAGCTTTAATCATTATGTCATTTATTGCAAGTGACCTGCCAAATCCTGCCGTCAACTGCACAAACAATTTGCATCCAGTTTTGTGAAATTCGTCCATAAACTCTTTGAGTTTTTTAAACTTTCCTTTGCCTTGATAAAGCCATTTACCCATCAAAATGTCACTTAGTGGTGCAATACCTGGCAAAATTAATCCAACATTGTTTTTTGCCCTTTCAAGCAAAAAGTTTGCTGCTTCCTTATCAAAATGATTAGGTTCCATCCAACCAAACAAAGATGTGCCACCCATTGATGTCATAACAATTCTGTTTTTAATTTCAACCTTACCAATCTTCCAAGGAGTAAACAAAGACTCATAATTTTTATCCATACTATTCCCCCATAAAATTTTATTCCCTTATATTAAGTATACATTATGTATATCTTAAAGTCAATACCAAAATAAATTATATCCAATAAAAAAACAACAAAATTAGTTGCAAAGTTAAAAAACTAAGGCATAAAACACCAGTTAATATCGATTTTTGAAAGGTTTTTTGTTTTATAACAAAAAACAAATGCGATATTATGCGCTAAAAATAAAAAACTAACTATTAAAACAATAGTTAGTTTTTTAAAAATTTTCATTTATATTAATGCATTAATTAAAGTGCCAAATAATTGATAATCTTGATAAAACACTTTATTAAAAACACTGAATTATTTCCCTTTCGACCTGTCAGAAATGGCTTGTGCAATTGCTCCATACAAAGAAAGATTTTCATCCTTTGTATCACAACCATAATGCCAAATCATAACACCACCAATGCCTTTATCAAGTGCATAAGCTGTTTTGTCATAAATAAGCTGTCTTGAATTGTAATAGCAAAGCTGTTCATATATTTTTCCATCAGCTTCTATTGTTTGAACTAATTTGTTTCCGTAAATTCCTAGCTTTTCGGCAACATCATAATAATTTCCCCAGTAACCTGCCATATCAATAGGTCGTGAATAAAAAGGCAATCCCAAATTTACTTTTGAAAGGTCAACGCCACTCTTTTCCAATTTCGCAAGAGCCTCTGCACACATTGAATAAAAAGAAGAATGGTCGCCATACTCATCAAAACCATCATATGTCATAAGCTCAATATTATCCACATATTTAAGTTTAGAGTGAGGAAAAGTGCCAAAAACAGTAAGATTCCACAAACTGAAAGCACAATTTAATTGTTTGCCCTCTGGCATTGCTAACTTTAATTTTTTCAAAAAGCTTGCATAATTGTTATTTGTAATTAAGTTGTGAGGATATTCATAATCAAAAGCAATGCCGTCCAATGAATAATCCTTTATAATTTGCACAACATTTTCAATCAATTTATCTTTGTGTTTTGTCATTGCTGTGTTATGGCGTTTTTCTTGATCTAGTCCGTCATTAACAAAATCTTCTGACCCCAAAACTGTGGCAACAATGCTTGCCCTTGGGTTAAACTCTCTGATTTTTGCAATAGCTTGTCTGAAAGCCTCTTTTCCATCCAGTTCTCTTCCGTCAGCAAGAATATGTGGTTTAAAATAAATTGAACCATCTGCAAGCAAATATAAACTTGAGAAAATGTTAAATTGAGTGGTTGTGCCAATTATTTTTTTGTCTTCTTCCTTAAGTTGCAGTGCTTTTGCTGTGTAAATATAGGACATAACCTCAAAATCTTGTTTGCTGGTGTTGTCAATCAAATATACTTGCGGAGTGTAAAGCTCCCAATTTTCCTCATCGCAACCTGTAACTTTGATATTGATTTGGTCGGCTGTGTATGTTTTTGACAACGCGCAATATCTAAAGTTGCCAATGCGATCACTTTTGTATACCATATCATTGTTGATATAAATTTCAAATGAAGAGACTACATTGCTTTTTTCAGAAAGTGCAATTGTGTTGAAAGTTTTGTTGCCATTCATTTTTAATGTAGCATCACCACCTTGGCTCACACTATTATGAACAAAACTTGCATTTTCAGCAAGATTTTCATAATTTTCAGTGATGTATTTTGGTGTGCCAACTTTTAAAGAGCAACCACTAAAAACAAAAGCCAAACTCAACATAATCAGCACGCATAGGGTGCATAGTACTACAACTTTTTTTCTCATAAACTCCCCTTAATCATATAAAATATATCCATTAAATTAGCTATATAAGCATACTTTTATAAAAAATATTAAAAATTTTTTAATAAGCTTATAAATTATTAAAATTAACTAAAGCACATAAATATTTAACATAAAAAATATTGCATTAAACGCAATTATTGTTTAAATTGTGCTTTTAAAAATAAAAATAATCTTGCCAAATTTCAACTTTTAGTTTAATAAAAAAGTCTATATTGGCAAGATATTTTCATTATTCGTTTTGCCCTTTCCATTCAAGCAATTTTTCAATATCTTCTCTTTGAACTGAAGAAGTGATTTCCTCAAATGCTTTGTCAAAGTCTTCTTGCAATATCATTTTGTTTCCTGAAGTTATTCCCCTTAAAGCAGAAATTTCCTCCACTCTATCCAAAAGATTTGTCATGTCGGAACCATTAAAGCCATTGCTTTTTTCCACAATCAAATTGATATCAATATTACTATCAATGTCAACAACACCTTTTGATTTGATTTTTTCAAATCTGCGTTCAATCAAATACCTACGCGCCTCTTCGTCTGGTAATCCCACATAAATGCGTGTGCCAAATCTGCCTGGCCTTATGAAAGCACTATCAATTTCCCAAGGCTTGTTTGTTGCTGCAATCAAAAACAAAATATTGCCTTTTGATTTTCCATACTCTTCAATGCCTTGCAGTTGTGCCAAAAACTCTGACCTTAATTGCTTTGCATATTGTGATTTTGTTGATTTTGGAGATATTGAATCCATCTCGTCAAAATAAATTACTGCTACTGGGAAAGATCTTGCTTGTGCAAACAAAGAGCGCACTGCTTTTTCTGTGTTACCTGCCCCTTGATTTAGCAAATCAGATGGTTTGACAGAACAAAATTTTGCACCAATTTCGTTTGCTATTGCAGCGGCAATCATAGTTTTACCTGTTCCCGGAGGTCCATATAAAAGCACTCCACCACCACTCTTTCTCACATATCCATCAAAAACTTCAGGATGTTGCAAAGGCAAAAGCACTTTTACCCTGACAACCTCTTTGACATTATCTAAACCTGCAATATCGTCAAAATCAATGACAGGAAGATTATCCCAATCAAACTTAAATTCGCTGTTTAAGGCACCACCTTCGTCAAGAATTTTGTCTTCTGGACGAGAGGACTTGTCCTCTTTGATATTGTCATTTTTTTTGTCAGGATTTATTATGTTTTTATTGCTACTATTATCAATATTTTTATTAATATTAGCCACATCTTGATTATCTTTTTTTCTGCTTATGTTGTTTAAAACAAGGTCGTCTGCCTCAATAGTAATGATTTGCTCATTTGTTGGACTTGCAAGTCTTGCAACTCTTTTTGATTGATTTGTAACAATCTTTTCAAAAATATTACGCACATCACGACCATTGCCAAAGTTTGCTTTTCGGTTGGCATACAAATCATTGAAATATTCACTCAATATGTCACAAGCTTCTGCTGTAACCAAATATTGACTCTTTTTGCACATTCCAAGAAAAATATTGAACAATTCTTGTCCTGTATAGTCGTCAAAATGAATAAAGTTTTTAAAACGCGACCTAAGTCCCGGGTTGGAATCGATAAACTTTTGCATTAGGTTGTCATAGCCTGCAACCACCACCACAAGATTATCTCTGCTATCCTCCATTTCCTTAAGCAAGGTGTCAATAGCCTCTTGTCCAAAGTCATTGCCAGTATCTTTTGCAAGTGAATACGCCTCGTCAATAAACAGCACTCCACCATAAGCCTTTTTGATAACTTCACGAGTTTTTATGGCAGTTTGTCCCACATAACCGGCAACCAAATCACTTCTATCAACTTCCACCAAATGCCCTTCGGAAAGAATGCCTAAAGCGTTGTAGATTTGTGCAATAAGTCTCGCTACTGTTGTTTTACCAGTACCGGGATTACCAGTGAACACAAGATGATAAGACATATTTGGCACAGACATACCACGCTCTTTTCGCATTTTGAAAACTTTTATTTGATCCACCCAATCAAACACTTGATTTTTCACAAGTCTAAGTCCTTCCAAGCTATTCAATCGAGAAAGAGCCTCTTCAAGCGAAATTTTTTCGGCTTTTTGAATGTCCAGTTCAACTTCTTCTTTATTGTTTTCCTCTGCTGCAACCTTTTTTCCATTTAAGCTTTCAGCATAATTCAACAAACTTTTTGCACGATTAAAGCGTGCCTTTTGCAATTCGCCATCACTTTCTTTTGCCATTTTAAGCATTTGCTCAGCGGCAAGCATATAATAGCGTTTTGCCAAAGTCTTTTCCCCTCTGTCATTGCACTCAGATGCTTTTTTGTAATACAGATTAAATGTTTCACTAAGCATACTTACATCTTTCATATTACATCATCCTTTTTTTAAGTTCCTCAAGTTCTTTTTCAATCATAGATTCAGTAATATTGTCGCTTGCAGCCTCATTGGAAATAAGATTTTCAATTTCACTGTTTTCCTCTGCACTGCCCATAGCATTTGTTGAAAAAGCAGATTGAGTTTCTTCCATAAAGTTTTCCATATGCTCAGCCTGCAACTCCACGCTTACCATAGCCTCATTAAACTGCTTTTCTACCTTTAGGAAATCTTTTTCTTTTGTAAGTTTCATCATATCTTTTGAAAGTGAGCCCATACCTTGCAAAAAGTCAGCAGTCATTGCAGACATATCCTTCATTTGAGAGGTAATTTCAAAATTCAGTTTCATTTCATAAACTCTTTTTTGTTGCATAATGGTAGTTTTCAAGCCTGCAAGAGCAAGATTGTATTGTGCAGTAAGTCCTTTTTGTTTTGCTTGCTTACCTGCGTCAATATACACTTGTTTTTGAGCCTCAAGCTTTTGAATTTGTTTGTTCATATTGTTGATTGTTTGCTTAATCAACATTTTCTTTTTGATTTCTTTTTTTGATACTCCCATTTCAGTTCTCCTTATTTACAATTTCAGATTGTGCACTGCTGTCAACATACATTTCTCTTTCACTCTCAAGCATTTCCTCTGTTTCAAACATTGCAAGAAGAGAATCGTCATTGTTGTTGATTCCGTAAATTGTTTCATTTTGTTCATAAACATCTTCCACATTTTTAAACACTTCGTCAGCAGATGTCAAAACATCCTCTGCCTTCACCCGAGTATCCAAAGCTTGATTTAAAAATTTTGCCAATCCCTTTTGGTCTGCAAGCAAGCTGTTTAAAGACACTTTTGAAGTATTTTTGAAAAACTGATTATCGTCAATGGACATTTTCAGTTTGTTAAGCAACTGAGTATTATACAAAATATACATTGAGCGTTGAACATTTTGCTCACGCTCTGCCTTTAATGCATTAATTTTTTTTGCATAAAACAATTTCATCTCTCTGTTGGTTTCTTTTTTGCCTTTTTCCATCAGATCATTAATTTTATTTTGTTTTTCCACAAGCCCGTCTTCAATAGTCTGCAACTCTTTTTCAAGCTTGCAAATGCTGTCAACCACTTCCTCACGAGTCAATTTTTCATATTTACTTTTAAATGGCCACATAATTCCTCCAATCAAATCAAAGCAGCTCTTTCTGCAATTGCAAGTTTGATTTCCTTGATTATTTCAGAGACTTTCCCACTCATTTCACCCTCTGATTTTGTAAGTGCAATTTTCAAATCGCCAATAAGATTTTTAATTTTCTTGTCAACATTAACAGCCTTGTCTGATGGCAATAAAAAAGTCAATTTTTCTTTAATGTCATTTAGTTCTGCAACAACATCTTCTTTACCTTCTGCAAGCACAACCAAAACATCGATAGATTTGCTGTTAAGCTCAATAGCTTCTTGATTTTCTTTTGTTTTTTCTGCTACTTTTTTTCTTCTAAAAAAACACATTTTTAATCTCCTTATTCAAAATAAATAATGTTTTATTTTGATTGATTAATATAATTGATTTTATTATATCAAAAAATCTTTTGCTTTGCAAGTCCTTTTTTTAAATATACGCATATACGCACAATAATATATAACATTTACTATCAAAAAATCAATAAATCACAACATTTTCCACATAAAATTTTTGAGAAACATTGAAATTTAATGCTTTTGATGTTATAATAAATTATAATCTTAAAGGATTTTTGCAAGTAAAATGAAACAACTTAAAACTTTTGAAAACACAATAAAATACTACGAATTGACTATGACACTGGATGACTTAGAAAGCACACAAACTTATCCTTTGCCACAAAATTTTAAATTTGCATTTTGGCAAAATGACAAAGACACACAAAGTTGGATTGACATACATCTTTCTACAGGCGAATTTGCCTCATACATTGATGCAACAAAAACTTTCAAAAGTTTTTACAATGACTTTTTGCAAGAACTTTGCAAGCGAATGATTTTTATTGAGGACGAGAAAGGAAAAAAGATTGCGACAGCAACACTCTCCCCAAGCGATGACAAAAGCTATCCTTGCGTAATAGACTGGTTTGCCGTTTCAAAAGATTGTCAAGGAAAAAAATTGGCAAAGCCACTACTCAGCAAAATTATTGAAATTGCGAAAAAGCTTGGATATGACAAAATTCTTTTGCACACTCAAACAAATTCATGGCTTGCAGCAAAAATATATTTGGACTTTGGATTTGAGCCAAAAAACATTTTGCAAAAAGAAGGTTGGAATATTTTGAAAACAATAACCAATCATCCAAAGCTCAACAATTTTCCAGCTATTTCTGAAGACGAAATTTTTGATCCTCTGATTGTAAAAATTGAAAATTACCTATCTAGCATATATGATAAATTTGATTATTCAGTATGGTATGCTAATGGAAGAAATGATATTTATGTACACTCGAATGACAATTTTTATGAATATAAATTTTTTGATAACGCAAACAAAATCATTCAAACTAAATAAAAAATCAATTCAAAAATCCCTCCTTACTTTTGTATGGAGGGACACATTTATCCGAATCAACTTATCATAATATTTTCAAGTATTTATCCTTTGTTTTGTTAAAATTTTAAATTTAATAGCGATTTTTGACAGGTTTTAGCCGAAATCGACTGCGTGTGCAATTTTTGTCTTGCATTTTGCAAATCAACTTCGGCTGCACCATTCAGGCTTTTAACCTTTATTTTTTCTTTGCTTTTTTGGGTGAATTCTAATCACTCAAAAAAATTTTTTCAATCAAATTACAATCAATTTATGTTGCAGTTATCTTTGCCACATTCTTTTGGATACAATGGCAAATCAAACATTCCGTCGCAAACATCTTGACTGTACTCTTGACATGGTGGGATATAAGTATATCCATATGTAGGCACTAAAAGTTGCACATCCATTATAACTTTCATAATAGTTGTTACGCAAGCTGTAATGCTGAATGTTGCAGTGTCGCCCTCTCCTGGCACATATCTGCCATTTGGAGAAATTACATATGCCTCAGCAACTATTCTGCTTGGTGTTACAGAACCCTGAGTCAAGCACATCAAAATATCCTTTGCGATAGTTATCTCTGATGTTCCAACCACTTGAGTGCCATTTGCATCCAACATAACAACTGTCAAAGGTATTACAACATTTGCTGTAACACGAGAACAGCATTTGCTGTCTGGCACATCAATGATATTCAAATTATTAACAGAAATATCTGTTGTGCTTTTTGCACTTACAAAAGTCAATGGACGCACAAAAGTTGATGGTGTTAAATTTGAAACAACAATTTGTTCGTCAGTCAAAGTCTCCTGTTTCATACAAGCATCAAAGATTTTTTGCACTTGAATTGAAGCCCTGTCAGTAAGTCCGTTTAAAGGATTGCCAACGATAGGTCCTGGCATTCTCTCTGGTTTACAATTATTTGAAAAAGACATTATTTTCACCTCCCTATATAGTCATAATATATTATGATAAATATTCTATTTATGTGAATAGCAACAATTAAACTTAAAATTTTGCATTTTGAAGGTTTTATTCCCAAAAAAACATATTAAACTAACTTATCGCAAAATGAAATTTATCTTAAAAAAGTTGTTTACGCTTTGTATTATGCTATTTTTATTCAAAAAAATATTTATCTATTCATTATATGATAAAAAGCGAACCGAATGAACCAGTTCGCTTTTTAAAGGAGATTTTATAAATTTACAAATTATAGGGTCATAATCTATAAATTATAGCCTTTTCATTGCAATTAATTATTTGCTTTATTTTTAAATGTTAAAATTAACTGCTGAATTTGAGGTAAACAGAAACTTTTTAGGAATTATAAAAACAACGCCAAAAACAGACAAAATTTTTCTAACAAGAAATTCTATGTTTTGACTATTTTTCTGCATTTGCTCTTCAAAAGTTTCTATTTTTTATGTACATAGATTAAATATATCTATGTACAATTTCGGGCATATTGGACTACTAGATTGCAAACTTTATGTATGCTCAATCTAAAGATATTACAAAATGTTTAGCTTATCATTGACAAAAGCTTACATTTACATATATAATATTATTGTAAAAAGTACATAGATATATTTAATCTATGTACCTAGACTTTACAAAAAAAGAAGTGATTGGCAAATTTTACCATCGATTTTTGATGGTCTTTTTCAAAAAATCGACTTTTTGAAACTTTTGCACTTTACAAAAAAAAATACCCCCTTGAAAATCATTTTTCAAGGGGTAATTTAGTGTTTTTCTACTAAAAATATTATAGAGATAATTTGTCTTAAATTTCCTGCAAAATAAACGATTATTTTTTATGCTCAAAATCACAGAATAATTATATTTTTGCGTATTAAAGTTAAAAACACAATTTAAAATACAACTTCTTCTTTGTTTGCACTCAAAATATTTTCTATTCTTTCCAAAACTTCATTAATTCCACTTTTGTTTAGTGCAGATGTGACATAAATATTTGCAGGAGTTACCGCAAAAGTTTTTGCAATCACACTTTTTTGTTTTTGAATTTGTGCTTTGCTCAATTTGTCGCCTTTTGTAGCAATCAAAGTGAATGGAATGTTGTAATGATGCAAATATGCCACCATTTGCCTATCCAATGCTGTTGGCTCGTGTCTTACATCCACAAGTACAAAAACATTTACAATATTTTGTGATTTTGCAAAATATCCTTCTATCAGTTCACTCCACTTCTCTTTTTCTGCATCATTCACTTTTGCATATCCATACCCCGGCAAATCAACCAATGTCAACTCTCCATTATTTATATCAAAATAATTAAGCAACCTTGTACGCCCCGGGGTTGAACTGGTTTTTGCAAGTCTGTTTATGTTTGCAAGCATATTGATAAATGAAGATTTTCCTACATTTGACTTACCTGCAACGGCAATTTCAGGAGCAATAAGTGCAGGCAATTTTTCATAATCTGCAACTGATGTTATAAACTTTGCACTTTTTATTTTCATTTAAAATTCCTCCTTTGTACCCCTGTTTTATAGTTTTTTCACAATTTTATACATTTTTCATAAATAAAATCTTTACAATTAAAGCAAAATCTTTTCTTTTATCATTATACTAATAATCTAATTTTAATAATAGTAAACTTAGTCCGAGAGCTCTCCCTTTACCCCACAAAAAAGTTATTTTGTGGGGACCCCATTACGCTTGGGATGACAAAGCTATATTTTTATGATTCAATTTACTTAATTTTAATAAAAAATTGCCTCATTCCAAACTTGTTCAATATTATCCACCATAATAAAGTTGATATCTTTTTTAACACTCTCTGGCAACTCTGTGATATCCTTTTCGTTTTGTCTTGGAATAATGATTGTTTTGATACCAATTCTGTGAGCAGCAAGTGATTTTTCTTTCACACCACCAATAGCCAAAGCATCTCCGTTCAAGCTGATTTCACCTGTCATTGCAAGATTATCCCTAACTTTTTTACCCAAAATTGCTGACAAAACAGCTGTTGTAATTGTTATACCTGCACTTGGTCCATCCTTTGGAGTTGCACCCTTTGGCACATGGATATGAATATCGTGTTCAGAGAAAAACTTTTCATCAATGCCAAGTTTTTCTGCCCTTGCTCTTACCACAGACAAGGCAATCATTGCAGATTCTTTCATAACATCGCCAAGTTTACCTGTAAGTTTAAGTTCGCCTTTCCCTTGCATAATGCACACTTCAATATTCAAAGTTTCTCCACCAAAAATTGTCCACGCAAGTCCAACAACTTTGCCAACTGCACCTTCTGTGCTGCCATCCTTTTCAGAAAAAATCCTTACGCCAAGCATATCCCCAACACGCTTAGGAGTGATTATGATTTTTTTATCGTGCACCATTTTGCTACTGTCGCCATTTGACTTTATGACAATTTCATAAGCAATTTTTCTGCAAACATTTGCAATTTGTCTTTCAAGTTCTCTAACACCTGACTCACGAGTGTACCCCTCAATAATTTCAATTATGGCATTTTTTGTGATTGTCAATTTTGAAATATCCAAGCCGTGCTCTTTTGCTTGTTTTGGCACAAGATATTGTGTTGCAATGGCGATTTTCTCTTGCAAAGTATAGCCTTCCATTTCAATAACTTCAAGCCTGTCAAGCAATGGTTTATCCATTTCTTGCAAATCATTTGCAGTTAGCACAAACATAACATTTGACAAATCATATGGCAACTCCAAATAATTGTCACGGAATGTTTTGTTTTGATTTGGGTCAAGCACTTCAAGCAAAGCAGCAGAAGGGTCGCCACGCATATCTCTTGTTATTTTGTCAACCTCATCAAGCAAAAACAATGGATTGTTGCTTTTTGATTTTGCAAGATTACTCAAAATTCTTCCCGGCATTGCACCAATATAAGTTTTGCGATGTCCCCTTATCTCTGCCTCATCGTGAACACCACCCAATGTCAATTGAACAAACTCTTTGTTTAAAGCAGTTGCAATAGACTTACATATGCTTGTTTTGCCCACACCCGGAGGTCCAACAAGGCAAAGCACAGTGCCTTTGCTATCGCCTTTTGTCATAAGCTTAACGGCAAGATATTCCACTATTCTCTTTTTAACTTTTTCAATGCCATAGTGGTCTTTATTAAGCTGAGCGATAACATTTGCCATATCGCTACTATCTGCTGTCATATTATTCCAAGGCAGTTCCAACGCCCAATCAAGATAATTGCGAATTATGCTGGACTCAGGAGCAGACTCATTCATTCTGTTGTATCTGTCCAAATCTTTTTTAAGCTTCATTTTTATGCTGTCGTCTGCGTTAAGGTTTTCAATTTTGTTCATATACTCAGTATAAACATCATCTTCGCCCTCGCCTAGCTCTTCTTGAATACTTTTTATTTGTTCACGCAAAACAAATTCTTTGTTTGAATTGCTGATTTTGTCTTGCACCTTTTTTTCGATTTTGTGCATTGCCTCTGCATAAGAAACTTCTTCAGAAAGCATATCGCAAATAAGCTCAAATTTTTTATAGATATCTCTTTCAGAAAGCAATTTTTGCTTGTGTTTGCCACTTGTAACAAGTCCAGCAGAAAGATTTGCAAGTATATTTGCATCATTACATCTCTCCAAAGTGTTTCTTATGTGTTTTGGGTACATCTTGTCAAACTTGTTTATCAATGTATCTAAGGTGCGCAAAATGAATGTTTTGTTTGCAATAAAATCAATTTCAGACATTTCGCCTGTGTTGTTGCGTTCCTCAACATTTGCAATCAAAAAGTCATTGTGTGGAGTAAATTCAACCATATCAACAGCACAAAGTCCATCAACCAAAACACGATAAGTTGACTCGTCAATTTTTAAAATTTTGTTTATATCCACCAATGTTCCTACGCTGAACAAATCCTCCGGCAATGGTCTGTCACATTCCGGGTCAATCTGAAGGCAAACAACAATTTTTAGTTTATTATCCACTGCAAATTTAATTGCATTCACACACATTTCCCTTGACACATCAATGGAAATTGAAGTGTTTGGAAAAATTGTTAATGCCCTTAAAGGCAAAACTGGAAGTTGTTCTATCATTGTAAATCTCCTTTATTGAGGTAGTTGAATATGCTTTATATCATCCTTTTTTGAAAATCTGTACAAAGTGATTTTGCTACCAACAGTTTGCACGATTGCAGCATCTGTCTCTTCTTGCAAACATTCAGCAACATCTTTCGCACTCAAATCACTGTTTTTAAGCACAGATATTTTTATAAGTTCCTTGCACTCCAACAAGTTGTCTATTTCTGAAATTACGGAATCAGTCACGCCATTTTTTCCAATGCTCACTATTGGTTGCATAGTCATTGCCAAACTCCTTAAATAAGCCCTTTGCTTGCTTGTCATATATACCTCACTCATCCTGTATCAAACAGAATTATTTATCCTAATTTTATTATAAATACAATTAGTTTATTGTTTTGTTTATTTCTTCAAAATATTTTAATTTTTTCAATTTGAACAAAAAATGCTTTTGATTTCAAACAAAAATTGTCGCAATCAAATTTGCTGTTATTTTTTTGCAAATTTATTAATCCATACAAAAATTACTCAACAAATTCAAACTCTATATCTGCAATACGCACTGTATCACCTTCTTTTGCTCCGTGTTTTCTCAAACTTGAAATTACCCCTTTGTCCTTCAAGCACTTTTGAAAATATCTGAAAGATTCATACTCAGACAAAATTACATTTCGAGCAAGTTGGTCAATAAGTCCACCCTCCACATAAAAGGCACCATCATCTGTCCTTGACACATGGAAAGCATTTTTGTCTGCCACTTCATAACGGAATGCCTCATACTCAAGTGGTTCTGCAACTGGCAACTCCTCAAGTTTATCAAAAATATCATTTATAAGGTCATCCACACCCTTTCGCATAATTGCACTAATAGGGTAAACTTTTTGCCCAATTTTTTTCTCAAATGCGGCAATAGCACCATCGTCTTGCAACAAATCAAGCTTGTTCACGCACACCATTTGTGGCACGCTGCCAAGTTTTTCGTCATAAGAGATAAGCTCTTTGTTGATTTGCAAATAATCTTGATAAGGGTCGCGTCCCTCAATGCCAGAAATATCCACAATATGCACTATCAAACGCACACGCTCAACATGTCTTAAAAAGTTGTGTCCAAGTCCTGCACCTTCGCTTGCACCTTCAATAAGTCCCGGGATATCTGCCATAACAAAAGTATCGCCATATCTTTGCACCACACCAATATTTGGAGAAAGTGTGGTAAAATGATAGTTTGCAATTTTTGGTTTTGCACCCGAACAAACGGAAAGCAAAGTTGATTTGCCCACATTTGGAAAACCTACCAACCCAACATCAGCAATTGTTTTAAGCTCAAGTGTAAGTTCTCTTTCCACCTTTTGTTCGCCTTTTTGACAAAAGCGTGGTGCTTTTCTTAAAGCAGTTGCAAAGCGTGCATTACCTTTGCCCCCAAGTCCACCTTGTTCAAGAACAAATCTTTCATTTTCATCAAACATATCAATGATTATTTGACCTGACTGCTTGTCCTTAACCACTGTGCCGCGTGGCACTTTAATAATCAAATCAGGAGCATTTTTTCCACGACATCTTTTGGCTGAACCATTTTCGCCGTTTTTTGCCCTAAAATGTTTTGCATATTTAAAATCCATAAGTGTGGATGCATTTTTGTCAACCTCAAAAATTATGCTACCGCCATTGCCTCCGTCGCCGCCATCAGGACCACCTTGAGCGACATATTTTTCCGTATGAAAACTTACCACTCCATCACCACCATTACCGGCTTTTACAAATATTGTCGCTATATCTAAAAACATATTCTCTCCTATTTTTTTCGCTCAAAAATCGATATTAAATCAATTTTTATGTGTTTTTTCATTTTAAAATTGTTGTTAATCTTTTTGTACTTTTAAATGCTATCTTGCAATATTTAGGATGCATTAATTAGCACTATTCTCATTTACAAGTATTGGCACAAATCTACTTCAAATAACATTTTAAAATAATTTTTGCCAAATATTTATTCCGTTTTTGTCGTTAAAAAATTATATTTTTATTATTCTATTTATACGAACATTATTTAACATTATACAAAAATCAAAAATAATTTCATTTAAGTTTTATTACTCTTTTATTTGCTTGCTGTTTGCTCTTGCAATAATAGTTTTTGCTGCATTTTTGCCAGCACCCATTGCAAGTATAACTGTTGCTGCTCCTGTAACAGCATCTCCACCAGCAAAAATGTTTTTCACTGATGTTTCTTGAGTTTCCTCATTGATTATCAAAGTGCCTCTTTTGGTTGTTTGCAAAGCTGCATATTCTCTTGTTAGCAAAGGATTTGGTCTTGTTCCAATTGACATTATAACCTCATCAACAGGGATAACATAGTTGGAAGCTGCAATTTCAACAGGACGCCTTCTGCCACTTGAATCAGGCTCGCCAAGTTCCATTTTTACACACTCAATTCCTTCTACTTTGGTATCGCCAAGAATTTTTACTGGATTTGTCAACAACAGAAGTTCAATGCCTTCTTCGATTGCATGTTCGATTTCTTCCCATCTTGCAGGCATTTCTTCCTTTGACCTGCGATAAACAACATAAACATTTTGAGCACCAAGTCTTTTTGCTGTTCTGCAAGCATCCATTGCAACATTTCCTGCACCAACAATGGCAACATTTTTGCCAACATAAACAGGAGTGTCTGCACCATTTTTGAAGGCTTTCATCAAGTTTACTCTTGTCAAAAACTCATTTGCACTATAAACGCCATTCAAATTTTCGCCAGGGATATTCATAAATGAAGGCAAGCCAGCACCTGTTCCAATAAAAATTGCATCAAACTCGTCCAACAACTCCTGCATTTTGATAGTCTTTCCAACCACAGTGTTATATTTTATTTTAACGCCAAGCTCAACAAGCTGTGCAATTTCTTTTTTAACAATTCCGTCTTTTGGCAACCTAAACTCGGGTATACCATAAACAAGCACGCCACCTGCCTCGTGAAAAGCCTCAAAAATTGTTACATCCAAACCTGCCATTGCACAATCTGCCGCACAAGTCAAGCCACTTGGACCACTGCCGATAACAGCAACTTTAAAATTCTTTTTGCAAGCTGTTTTTGCCACTTCATGCTTGTTTGCAAGGGCGTAATCGCCAACAAATCTTTCCAAACTGCCAATAGCCACAGAGCCACCCAACTTTAATTTGCGAATACATTTGTCCTCACATTGTTTTTCTTGTGGGCAAACTCTGCCACAAATAGATGGCAAGTTGTTGTCAAGCTTAATTATTTTTACAGCACCATCCAAATCGTCTCTTTTCAAACATTCAATAAATTGTGGAATTTTTACTCCAACAGGACAACCAGTTGTGCAAGGTGCGTTTTTGCAATTAATACACCTTTCTGCCTCTGCCTTCATAAGTTCATAGGTAAAGCCTTGAGATACCTCTTCAAAATCTTTCACTCTGACTTCACTTGGTCTTGTTATAACGCTATTCCTTTCAGATTTTACCATTTTTCTCAAGCTCCCTCTTATAACATTCACATTCATATTCTTTGTAAAATTTGCCTCTGTTTACAGACTCCATAAAATCAACTTGATGTCCGTCAAACTCAGGACCATCCACGCACGCATACTTTGTTTCGCCACCAACAGAAAGTCTGCAACAGCCACACATACCAGTGCCATCCACCATTGTTGAGTTCATGGAAACAATCGTTTTTATTCCATATTTTTTTGTCAAATCACACACTGCTTTCATCATCATAACAGGACCAACTGCAAACACGCAATCATATTTTTTGCCATCTGTTATAAGTGCCTCAAGCTTGTTGGTTACAAATCCTTTTTCGCCGTAGCTACCATCGTCAGTTACAATATAAAGATTATCAGAGTTTGCCCTAAACTCATCCTCGTAAACCAAAAGGCTTTTGTTTCTTGCACCAACAATAACATCGCATTTAAGCCCATTTTTATGGCGAAATTTTGCCTGTGGATAAATCACTGCACTGCCAATGCCACCACCCACAAGCACAATATTTTCGTATTCTCCAAGATCTGTTGGATTGCCAAGTGGTCCAACAAAATCGTGAATAAATTCTCCTTCATTAAGTAAGGATAGCTTATATGTAGTCATACCAATTGTTTGCACAAGTATTGTAATTGTGCCATTGACATCATCTGCATCAGCAATAGTAAAAGGCACTCTTTCACCTTCACTATCCACACGCAAAATAACAAATTGTCCTGGGCGAGCGTGCTTTGCCACTTCTGGGGCATCCACAACATACTCATTGACATTTTCACTTAATTGTCTTTTTTTCAAAATTTTATTCATTTTAAGCTCCCTCAAATAAATTTAGGATACATTTTATTTTTAGTTGTAATTAATTTTGTTTGTAGCCATTAAAATATCTACATTCTGTGTTAAGCAAGCAATCACTGCACTTTGGATTTCTTGCTGTGCAAATATATCTGCCATGATGGATTAGCAAATGATGCATTGTTCCCCACTCTGATTGTGGCACAATTTTGTTTAAATCTTTTTCAATTTTAAGCACATCATTGCTATCAGACAAACCAATTCTGTTGGAAACACGCCTTACATGTGTATCAACTGCAATGGCATCACCACCAAAAGCAACAGCATAAACAACATTTGCAGTTTTTTTGCCAACCCCACGCAAAGTCATAAGTTGCTCAACAGTTTGAGGCACTTCTCCATCAAAATCATTCACAATGCTTTTTGCAGCCTCAATTATTGATTTTGATTTACTGTTGTAATAGCCACAAGACTTGATATAAGGGATAAGCTCCTCTTGTGAAAGCTCTGCAAATTGCTGTGGAGTTTGCCATTTTTCAAAAAGTGCAGGAGTAACTTTGTTTACTCTTTTATCAGTACATTGAGCAGATAAAATTACAGCTATCAGCAAGTGAAAAGGATTATCATATTCAAGTTCACAAACAGGATTGCTATGCAAAATTTTAAGTTTTTCCATTATCAAATTTATATCCATATGCACTTTCCTCTTTAGAAATTAGTCTACAACAAAATATTGTAACATATTTTTACCTCAATTTCAAGTATTTTTAATATTTTATATTATATAAGTTAATAGTATGTAGACAACATTTAAATTCTTTGCCTTTTCTCCACAAAAAAACATTTCAAACTTAAGCTGTTTTTCGAAAACACAAATCTCCCTAAAATTACTTTTTAGGGATTAGTATTTTATTTTTAAAAACATATTTCATAGTTCTTCCTTTTTAATACATTGACTACCTTTAGCACAAAAACAATTTGCCATAAAAATGCAAAGCAATTCAAAAGGTGCGAAATATCGCACCTTTTTCAGCTTGTTGCCATAACAATAAATTAATAAAATTTAGTTTTCAACAATAGATTTTATTAAATTGAACTGCAAATTATTACTTTTATCTTATTGCCACAGCAATAGTTCTTGCACCACTTTTCATAAGTTGATATGTTCCGATGTATGTTGTTTTGTCAAAAGCCATCAATGCTTTCAAAGCATACTCTCTGTATTTCTGCTCCACACTGACACTAAGTCCGCAACCAACAGATAACTCACGTGGTGTGTTGATTATTGTAGAAGGAACACCTCCCTTTCTTAACAGCTCGCTAAATTTCAAGCTGTCGCTGCGGGCTTTGAATGCAATAATAATATTATTCATTACATTACCTCCTTTTGTGAATATGTAAAAACATACATTTTGTCGGCACCAAATGCAAATATCCTAAAAATTTTGCTTTTTGCTTATGTTTTTTTAATTCTGCTTGCAAAAAAGCTATCTCAACTACACTTTTGCAGTTGATTTTTATAATAGACAGCAGTTGTCTTTTGACAAAAAAATATGTGCATTTCTTCCTAATAATATATAATGATTAACACCAAAAAAGGGTTACTGCATACAATGAATTTAGGAGAGTATTATGATTTATTTTGACAATTCTGCAACCTCACGGTTCAAACCAAAATGTGTAATAGAAGAATATAATCGTTTTGTTTTAAACTCCTGCAATAGTGGCAGAAGTGGGCACAAAGATTGCATTCAAGTTGCAACAAAAGTTTTGCTTGCACGCGAGAGCATAAAAAAATGGCTGGAAGCAAATGATGATTATGAAGTGATTTTCACATCAAATTGCACGCAAGCTTTAAATATGGCAATACTGGGATATGTAACTCCAAATTCACATGTGATAACCACAGTTTATGAACATAATTCAGTTTTGCGCCCATTGCAATTTTTGCAGGACAATTATGGCGTAAAAGTTACTTACTTATCCCCAGACTTAACAGGCTTTATCAAAGCAAGCGACCTTGAGGCAGCAATAACAGACGATACAAAACTGGTTGTAGTCAATCAAACTTCAAATGTAACAGGATTCAGTCAAGATATTGAGGAAATTGGCAAAATCACAAAAAAGCATAATATCAAACTGCTTGTGGATACTGCCCAATCACTCGGTCACGAGCCAATTGAAATGCAGCATATGAATATTGATATGCTTGCCTCATGTGGACACAAAGGTATTCACGGAATGCAAGGCGTGGGAATACTTGTCATCAAAAAAGACATTGCACTAAAACACATACTTTTTGGTGGAACAGGCACAGACAGCGATGTTCTGACTCAGCCCGACCATATGCCTGAAGGCTATGAATGTGGAACAATAAACACAGGAGGTATTCTTTCCTTATCCAAAGCTTTTGACTGGACATATTCCAACTTTGCCACACTAAACAGACATTACAAATATCTTTCAAGCGAAATTTTGTATGGCTTAAAAAGTATGCCTAAAATAACTTGTTATTCAGATTTTCCATCCACAGTTATAAGCATAAAAGCAGATGGCTACTCTTCAAATGAAGTTGCTGAACATTTAAACAATCATAATATTGCCGTTAGGAGTGGATTGCATTGTGCTCCAAAAATTCACTCACACTTAGGCACAATTGAAGATGGCTTGTGCAGAATAAGCATTGGCTATAACAACAGCATAAATGACTGCCACACATTGCTGAATGCTCTTAGCAAATTGAATTAAAAATAAAATCATATTACAAATTATTTGCAAAAGTAAGTTAAAAAACACAATTAACAGCGTGAAAATCGGTACTAAATGAATTTTAAGCATAATTTTACAAACAAAAAATGGCTGATTATGTCAGCCATTTTTTGTTTAATTAATATTATTTTTTCAAGCAGCTCAACACTGCCTCTTTGATTTTATCCTTTTCAATAACATCCTTGAATCTCACAATTCTTGATTGCAATCCTTGAAGAGGTTCTGGAATTTCCATACCTGTATACTCTTCAAGCATATCTGCAGCTTTAATGCTATCGTCCACAAATTCTCCTGTCAAAGCGTTGTAAACATCTTGAGGGAATTTGTACGGACTTGCAGTTGAAACGATTACAGTTTTTGTGTTGTCCCCATTTTCCTCTTTGATTGCTTGACTAACACCAACTGCAACTGCTGTGTGAGTGTCAAGCAAGTAGTCATTTTCATCATAAAAATCTTCAATGGTATCCATTGTCATTTCTTCATCTGAAAAGCCACCTTCAAAGTTTGAAGCATTTGTTTTAAGTTTGTCAAAATCAATTTGATAGCAACCTTTTGTTTTCAAATCATTCATTAAACTTGCCACATACTTGTCATCTCTACCTGAGATTTCAAACAACAATCTCTCCAAATTTGAACTTATCAAAATATCCATTGATGGACTCATTGTCTTGTAAAACTCTCTGTTTGTGTCATATTTTCCAGATGCAAAAAAGTCTGTTAACACTCTGTTTTTGTTTGATGCACAAATCAATTTTCCGATTGGCACACCCATTCTCATTGCGTAGTAACCTGCTAGGATATTTCCAAAGTTGCCTGATGGAACGCAAAAATTGATTTTTTCGCCCATTTTGATTTCATTTGATGCAAGCAAATCCACATAACTTGAAACATAATAAGCAATTTGTGGAACTAATCTGCCCCAGTTAATTGAATTTGCACTTGACAATTTATATCCTTGCTCCAACAATTGAGCTTTGACATTTTCGTCATTAAAAATCACTTTAACAGCACTTTGAGCATCGTCAAAATTGCCTTTGATTGCACAAACATAAACATTTTTTCCTGTTTGAGTTTGCATTTGAAGTTTTTGCATATCGGATACGCCTTCTGATGGATAGAAAACAATTATTTCACAACCCTCAACATCCTTAAATCCTTCCAAAGCAGCCTTTCCTGTATCGCCACTTGTTGCAACCAAAATCAAAGTTTTGTTTTTTTCTCCAACCTTTTTGCGAGATGCAACCATAAGATGAGGCAACAATGTCAAAGCCATATCCTTGAACGCACAAGTTGGGCCATGCCACAACTCTAAAATGTAAGTTTTATCATCAATTGCCACAAGTGGGCAAGGGTCATCACCATAAAATCTTGAATATGCCTTTTTTGTATAGTCGTTAAGCTCCTCAAGTGTAAAATCTGACAAAAACTTGCTTAAAACAAAAGCTGCACGCTCGCTGTATTCCATATCTGTCATTTGCTCAAGCTCTTTTGAAGAAATTGCAGGAAATTCGCTTGGCACAAACAAACCACCATCTTCAGATAAGCCTTTTACGATTGCCTCTGCACTTGAAACAATAGTGCTTTTTTCCCTTGTACTTACATATTGCATAAAAAACTCCTTTTAAAACAAAAAAGCCCAACAACGGTCAGGCTTAATTGAGTTTAACCGTTTTAAATATATTTTTTTATAAAATCAGGCAAATTTTCTTCTGCCTCACTTACTGCAAGAGTGATATCCACATTTGCTTTGTCTGCAAGTTCTCCCAAATTGTCATAAAAATATTTCATTTCGGCAATTTCTTCTCCGCAGATTCTGTGACAGCCATCTATGTAAATATGCTGAATATCGCTGTTGCCTGCAACGATACCACTTATAAAGCCCAAAAGTCCTTGTTCACTAACCACATGATAGTCAGTTGCATTAATCAACCTAACTTTATGTTTGATAGAAAAATTGTACTTATCAGAATCAGTAATGAAAACAACCTCTCCATCCAACACAGCAGTGTTTGCTCTGTCTATCAAGCGCTTAGTCTTACCAGTACCTTTTGCACCATGAATAATAAAAATCATATATCCCTCCATAGCTAAGTATAGCTTAATTATATTGTACTATGGAAAAATTAAAATTTCAATACTTTTAACAAAATTTTACATTTTTTGCTTTAAAAAATTAATTTTTATAATAATTATTTAAAATTATTAAGACTTTTAACTATTTGCCAATTACTTTGCTTGCAAAAGTAATGCTTTGTGTCTTTTTGGGTCAATTTGTGCAACCAAACTATCCAATTCGTCATCACCCATAACAGTTGTTCTGCCCTGTGCATACAAATCGTCAATGATTTCCTTAATTTTTACGCAAATAGGATCTTTTTTGTCAATTCTATCTGCCTCGTCCAAATCATAATAACCATTAATCCAGTAAGCAACGCCTGCAAGTCCAGAGTGAGAATCAATGCTTACAAGTGGTGGTTTGCCCAAAATCTTTTCTGTGTCAAAAATGTTATAAATTTCTTGATCCTTAAGCAATCCATCTGCGTGAACACCTGCTCTTGTAGTGTTGAAACTTCTGCCCACAAATGGTGTGCGTGGAGGAATAACATAGTCAAGCTCTTTTTCAAAGTAATCTGCAATTTCAGTAATAACAGACAAATCCATACCATCATCGGTACCTTTAAACTGACAATACTCAATTGCCATTGCCTCAAGAGGACAGTTGCCTGTTCTTTCGCCAATGCCCAAAAGGCTACAATTTACTGCTGAACAGCCATAAAGCCAAGCTGTATCTGCATTTGTTACAACTTTGTAAAAATCATTGTGTCCGTGCCACTCAAGTTGCTCAGATGGCACCTCTGCATAGTATTTTAAACCACTGATAATACCTTGCACACTTCTTGGCATTGCAACTCCCGGAAATCCTACGCCGTACCCCAAAGTATCGCAAGCACGAATTTTGATTGGAATGCCAGATTCTTTTGCAAGTTTCATAAGCTCACTGGCAAAAGGCACAACAAATCCATAAAAATCTGCTCTTGTGATATCTTCAAAATGGCAACGAGGTATAATTCCTCTGTCCAAAGCCATTTTGACAACACTTAGATATTTGTCAAGGGCTTGTTTTCTTGTAAGATTCATCTTTTTAAATATGTGATAATCGCTGCAACTTACCAAAATGCCAGTTTCCTTGATTTTCATTTCTTTTACAAGCTCAAAGTCCTTTTCGCTTGCTCTTATCCAGCTTGTGATTTCAGGAAAGTCATAACCAAGCTCCATACAATCGCGCACAGCTTTTCTATCCTTTTCTGTGTACAAAAAGAATTCAGATTGACGAATAATGCCTTTTTTGCCTCCTAATTTATGCATCAATTTGTACAAATCAACAATTTGTTTTGCAGTAAATGGCGAAGTTGATTGCTGTCCATCACGAAAAGTTGTGTCAGTAATCCAAATGTTTTCTGGCATATCAAGAGGTGTTTGTCTGAAGTTGAAAGCAATTTTAGGAATGCTTTCGTAATCAAAAAAATCTCTAAATAGCTCGGGATTAATATTATCTTGCAATTGAGGTTTCCAAGTTCTCTCCACCAATAAGTTGTCTTGATTTGAAAATTTTATCATATGATTCTCCAAAATTTCTTTATAGTAACACAAATTTTGTGTTTATCGTCTTTTTTATATTTAAGTTTAAGTTGCTTGAAATTTTGCATTAATTTTAGCCAATTTGATTTTGAAATTAGTCATTCATTTCTGCAAGCATTTCATTTTGATTTTCCAGTTGCAATGCCGTTATCATATCATAGATATTGCCATCCAAAAAATCTTCCAAAGCATAAATTGTCAGTCCAATTCTGTGATCGGTCACTCTGCCTTGAGGGAAATTGTATGTTCTTATTCTTTCTGACCTATCGCCACTGCCAACTTGCAATTTTCTGTTTGCGCTATATTCTTTGGTTATCGCACTTTGATAGTGGTCATATAGTCTTGATTTAAGCACTTTCATTGCAGACTCTCTGTTTTTAATCTGCGATTTTTCATCCTGACAAGTCACAACAATACCAGTTGGAAAATGCGTAATTCTTATTGCACTTTCTGTTTTGTTGACATGCTGACCACCTGCACCGCTACTGCGATAAGTGTCAATTTTTATGTCTTTATCCAAAATTTCAAAATTCACTTCTGGTTGCTCTGGCAAAACTGCCACTGTGCAAGTTGAAGTGTGCACTCTGCCTTGAGATTCCGTTGCAGGCACTCGTTGCACCCTGTGCACTCCACTCTCAAACTTAAGCATACTATAAGCACCAATTCCACTTATCATAAAAGTTACTTCTTTAACTCCACCGAGCTCGTTGTAATTCATATCAAGTTCTTTGATTTTCCAACGCTGACGCTCAGCAAATCTCATATACATTCTGACAAGCTCTGCCCCAAACAATGCAGATTCGTCACCACCAGCAGCAGGTCGAACCTCAACAATAACATTTTTGTCGTCATTTGGGTCGACTGGAAGCAAAGCAATTTTTAGCTCATCAGTCAATCTTTCTTTTTCTTTCATGGCAAAGGAATGTTCCTCTTTTGCAAGCAAAGTCATTTCTTTATCCTCGCCACTACTTATTATTTCCTCACACTCTTCAATGTCGCTAACAATTTTTTTATATTGCAAATACAAAGAAATTGATTTTTCCATACCAGAGTGTTCTTTCACAAGTTTTTGCCATCTTTCTTGATCTGCAATCACATTGCTATCTCCGATAAGCTCTTCAAGTTCCTTGAATCTTGCAAGCATTTTTTCCAATTTATCAAACATATATTTCCACCGAAAAATTATTCAACTTATTTTTGCCATAAACAAATCAAATTTTAAAAAACTTTATTTCATGCATTTTTACTTTCAATTTGCTCTTTTTCTTTTTTATTACTACCATTATCTTTGGAAAGTCTTGCAAAAATCATTCTGTCATTACCCTCCAAATCTTGCTTGCAAATTATGCCTTCAAACACAGCATTTTCACAATTCTCAATTATCTCGACAACACTTTCTTTTTGGTCAAAACCTATCTCAAAAGCCAAAATACCACCGATTTTCAAATGATTTTTTGCACTATTTACAATTTTGCGATAAAAGTCAAGTCCATCTTTTCCACCATCCAAAGCAATGGACGGCTCAAAAAATCTTACCTCAGGCGAAAGTGTTGCAATGACATCTTGTTTAATGTAAGGAGGATTGCTGACAATCACATCAAATTCTCCCTCAATTTTATCAAACAAATTGCTTACAACAAATTGTATATCAAGCTCGTTTTGCTGAGCATTATTCTTCGCCACCATAAGTGCTTTTTCAGATATATCGCTTGCAGTAATATAAATTTGTGGATTATCTCTTTTTAAAACTAATGCAATCGCTCCACTGCCAGTGCATAAATCAAGCACATTTGTAAAAGCATTTTCTTTTATTAGTTTTGACACCTCTTCCACAAGATATTCAGTTTCAGGTCGTGGGCACAAAACATTGCAATCCACATTTATTTTCATACCATAAAAATCTGTGTAGCCAAGCACTTGTTGCAATGGCTTACCAGTGCCACGCTCTTGTGCAAGCTCCAACATTTTCTCAAAATCGTCACTCCAAAAAAACTTGATATTTTTAATTTCACTTCTGTTGATTTTTAGTACTTCACAAATTATCCAATCCCTATCTGCATTGCCATTAGTATCGATTTTTAACGCATTGTTAAGCTCTTGCAAGCCTTTATCAATCAAAATTTTTGTTTTAAATTTTGTGGTTGGTGCAGTTGGATCGCTATCCAAAATTTGAACTGCTTTAAATGCTGCAATAGCAACTTCCACCATGCTATCATCTGGCTGTGCAGTTGTAATTTTTTGCAACAACAAACCCGGTGCTTTAATAATTTTTACAAACCAGTTGTCAAACTTTGCAAGAAACTTTAATATTTCATAAGATATGCCAGCAACAATTGGCAGCAAGGCAAGTTTTATCAGTAATTTGATAAACATAGCGCCAACTCTGCTTGTTACGATATTGTTTGGCACAATTCCAACTACAGAAAACAATGCAACACTTACAATCATAACCAAAAACATAAATGTTGTTCCACATCTGTCGTGTATGGTTGATTGCTTTTGCACATTTTCAACAGTAAGCTCCAATCCATGTTCAAAACAAGAAATTGTTTTGTGCTCTGCCCCGTGATATCTGAACACCCTCTTGATTTCCTTCATAAGACTTGTCAAAAGAATGTACAAAACAAAAATCAAAATTCTTATCACACCTTCAATAAGGTTATAGCAAAACTCTGGCATTGAGCTGTGACAAACATTTACAACCAAAGCCCTTATTCCTTCAATAGCAAAATGAGGAATTACAAAAAACAAGCCAATTGCAAGTGCAAGTCCCAAAATCACAGCAAACCACATCACAACGGACATAAGGTTGATGTTGAACTTTTTGGAGCACCACGCCTCAAATTTTGTTGGCTCTGCCTCCCCCTCAAACACCTCGCTGGAACGCATAATAATCTGCACACCCATTATCATAGAGTTTACAAAATTTATCACTCCTCTGATAAAAGGCAATCTTTTCCATCTGCTTTTTTCTTTAGCCGGAGTAAAGCGTGAGCTTTCAATTTGAATTTCGCCTTTTTCGTCACGCACAGCTGTTGCCATACTGCACTCTCCACGCATCATGACACCTTCCAAAACTGCTTGACCACCAATTGCTGAACGAAATTTCTTTTTTGACATTGCACACCACCTCCAACAAAAATCTCAGCTTATGCAAAAACCAGCAAACATAAAAATGCTCGCTTAAAGTTATACAAAAATGGTGCGAATAACTCGCACCCATCTTGTCGCTTATTTCCTATTATAACGATTGTTAAACTTTTCTACTCGACCACCAGTATCAACTAACTTTTGTTTACCAGTAAAAAATGGATGACATTTACTGCAAATATCTACCTTAATAACATCATTAGCACATGTGCTGCCAGTAACAAACTTTTCACCACAAGCACACTCAACAGTAACTTCGTGATAGTTTGGATGTATATTCTCTTTCATTGTTATCACCTCACAAAATGATTTTACTTTAGTATTATATACAATTTTGCACGCTTAGTCAAGAATATTAAGCAACTTTTTAAAGTTATTTTTATTTATATAACAATAATATAATATTTGTGTAAATTTTGTGGATAATTTTTCCGTGATAAGAATATTTTGCCTAATCACTTGAATTTAATTTAATTATGTGCTAAAATATTTGTTGAGGTATGTTATTATGAGAGAATGGCGACTTACAAAACCAAATGAATTCAAACTTTATACTAACAACAAAAATCCTGAACAACTTGGCGAGCGCGGCATTTTTTTTGAGCCCGAACTTCCAAGTAAGCCTTTTGTTAAAGTAAAACTTATCAAAGCTAATTTATCTTGCCTTGATAGTGCTGCTTTTTTAGGAAAAGGAGATTTTGAGTACCCTATCGTGCCTGCACGCTCTGCAGTTGCATACATAAGCGAGCCATATGACTCTGGCTTGGAACAAGGCAGAAAAGTTTTTTTGTCTCCTTATGACCCAGACGGCAAAGGCAATGTAAAAATTAGAAGTTATCATACAGACGGATATCTTGGTGACTATGTTTATGTGCCAACAGACAGCATATACCCTATTCCCGAAGGTGTTGCAGATGACCAAGTGCTTTTTGTGGAAGACATTGCAATGGCTATTAATGTTTTGACAAAACTTGATACTCAAAAAGGCGAATATATCGTCCTTTATGGTGCAAGCTATCAAAATATACTTATTGCACAAGCTGCAATTTACTATCAATCAATTGCAATAATCATTGATACAAATGATGAAAGACTTGAGCTTGCAACAAACCTTGGTGTTTACTACACTATCAATGCAAAAAATTGCGATGTTTTTGAAAAAATTGTGGAAATCACAAGTGGTAAAATGGCTGACAAATGCATTTGCCACATTGATATAAACACAAATATTGATATTCTTATCAACCTTTTGAAAAACAATGGCAAAATTGCAATTTACGGTTATGATATCACTTGCTCAAACATCCGTTCAGACATCGCACCTGCATTCAACAAAAATTTGCAGATTATTGGTGTTAATAATGGTATGGAACACATTCATTCTGCAATCAATATGCTTGCAAATGATATTATTAAAACGGACGGATTGATTGAAAGTACTACTCCATTCCTTAACATTTTGGAAATTATGAAAGCAAGTGTTGGCAAAACAGATTATTACAAAATTGCAATAACTTTTGAGTAAAAAATTTTAATGGATATCATTGAATATCCATTAAAATCAATTAAATATATTAATTTGAACTCTTACTCTATGGTAAGAGTTGTTTCATTGTTATATCGACTTAAATATTCTTTTCTTAAAGTTTCATTAAGATGAATTATTAAATATTCATTTATGCTGTTGTAAACAACACCCTGCTCCTCTTTTTTGTAAAATTCTATCAAATAATTCAAATCTTTTATTATATCTTTGAATCTCTCGTCCGATATATCATAAGCACTATTATTTGTTTGATAATCTTTTGCAATCATCTGAAAAAGACTGCAATTTTGATTGATGTCATCAATTAAAATTTCATTTTTCTCACAAAAATATTTTTTGCACACAAATGGCATAATATTATCTCTGTAAACCACTTTACAAAATCTGCAATCTTTACACTTCTTCATTGTCAATAAGTTCCTTTTTTATCACATCATTAATTTCAGTAATCTGCGCAAGCAGATTGTTTAACGCTATTGCAACAGAAAATCTTAACATTTTTTCTCTTTGCTTGACTCTGAACTTTTCACAACGCTCATGCAGTGACCTATCTTCTTTGTTGATTGTGCACATACCAAGTTTTGTCGGATTGTATTGCTTTACGCCTCGTGTATAATACTTGTCGAAATACTGACATCTGCAACACTCAGTTTTACTGCTTGCTTTAAAGTTGCTTGTGTTATTAAGTTGTTTCCCCATAATTTGCTCCCTTTTTGCTCCTTTTTTTTATATATTATCTCAATAAAAACAAAAAATCTCACTTTCTACATATTTGTAGAATATTTTTTTGACAAATTTCGAGCAAAATAAAATAACGGAAATACATAGATTAAAGCTTATGCTAAAATAGCTCTATGAATGACTATGGAGCAGAACTGAAATACCACAGATTAATAAGAAATAAAACCTTAAATCAGATTGAAAAAGACACAGGAATCAGCAATGTTAATTTAAGCCGTTGGGAAAGAGGTCAAGTTGTACCTAACATTGATTTTTGTATCATTCTAGCTGATTATTATGGCATTTCACTTGATGAACTGGTTGGCAGAGACACTCCATAAACTTTAAAAGAAAAAACAAATTAATCGAAACATTCAAACAAAAAATAAAAATTTCGCTCCATATCATTCAAATAAAAACCAATTTGCAATAAAAATTTAAACTTGAAAAATTTTTATAATATGTCAATACTTTTAAAAATATGTTTAACAAATCCTAAAATTTAACATAGCTTAAATTGACAAAAAAATCTTGCAACAAAAATTGCAAGATTTTTTCGTTTATTATAAATTTATTTTCCATATTATTGATTCGCACTATGACAAATCAAATATTTCATTATTATTTATAATTTTTTTAATTGAAATTTTAAAAAGATAATGTTTTTATAACAAAACAACTCCTTTTGCCTCACATTCAGCAATAGTTTGCTCATCCCAAATTGAACTTTGAACCTCTCCGATATGTGCTTTGTGCAACAAAAGTTGACAAAGTCTTGATTGACCAATACCACCACCAATAGTAAGTGGATAAGTTTTGTTAAGAACATTTTTGTGATAATTGGTTGATGGCACAAGTCCCTTTGATTTAAGTTGATATTCCAATGATTTTGCATCCACTCTTATGCCCATTGAAGACAATTCAATCGCCTTGTCAAGCTCTGGATACCACACCATAATATCTCCGTTTAATGCCCAATCATCATAGTCAGGTGCTCTCAAATCGTGAGTTTCGCCATTTGTCAATTTTTCGCCAATTTGCATGATAAACACTGCACCATATTGCTTAGTGATTGCGTTTTCACGCTCTTTGGTTGTCATTGTTGGATATTTTGCAAGCAACTCTTCAGATGTGATAAATTGAATATCTGACACAAGTCTGTTTTTGATTTGTGGGAAAACGCTTTCAACAAAAGCTGCTGTGTCATAGATTACTGAATAAATATCTTTTACAACTGCCTTCAAAAAGTCAAAGTTCCTATCTTTTTCAGTGATAATTTTTTCCCAGTCCCATTGGTCAACATAAACGCTGTGCAAGTTGTCAAGAACAGCCTCTTGACGCCTTATTGCGTTCATATTTGTGTAAATACCCTCGTAAACCTCATATCCATACTTTCCAAGTGCCATTCTCTTCCACTTTGCAAGGGAATGAACAATCTCACAATTACTATTAGGGATTGCAGTTACATCAAAAGAAACAGCTTTTTCTGTGCCACTCAAGCCATCATTCAAACCACTATCTGTTCTTACAAAAAGTGGCGCGCTTACCCTATGTAAATTCAATTTTTGTGAAAATTTCTCCTGAAAATAATCACGCAGTAATTCAATTGCTTTTTCTGTTTCTTTTACACCCAATTTTGAGGTGTAATCCTTAGGAATTATTTCCATAATTACTCCTTTAATAAACTTTTAATGTCGTCAATATACCTTGCAAATACGATACCAGGAGCAGCCAAATCAGGTTGCCATCTTTTTACCCATTCCAAAGTAATATATCCATCATAGCCAATCTTTTTTAGGCTACTGATTGCTTGTTTCAATGGCAAATCTCCATTGCCAAGCATTTTGTAAACTGTTGCACCATTTTCACGAACAGAGTCTTTAATATGAGTATATTTGATATACTTACCAATGTTTCCAATACTCTCCTCAATAGTCTCTCTGTTATATCTGTAAGGATGATGAATATCCCACAAAACACCAACATTTTTCTCGCCACTCTCTTGCATAAATTTCTTTAAAAGAGAAGTGTCGCAGAACATTCCGTTTGTTTCAATCAAAGGAGTAACGCCAAATTTTTCGCCATGTTTTGCAAGTGCTTTGTAGTAAGAAAGTGCCAATTCATAGTCGCCATCATCAAGCATTGCTCTGTTTGTACACATAATACGCACATACTTTGCACCAATTTTGCCTGCAAGTTCAATATACTCCATAGCCTCTTTTACGCTTGAATCAATATTAACTTTTGTTGCAATGCAAGCATTGGAAGTCAAAATCGGAATTTCCAAATTGCCAAGTTTTTGAATTGTCTTGTCAATTTGCTCAGCACTAAAACATTTCATAGTTGGGGCATACATTTCGCTTGCAATACCTCTGATTTCCACACCGTTATATCCAAGATCTTTTGCTGTTGCCACAATTTCTGACAATGTCCAGTCTGGGCAACCCAAAGTTGAAAAACCAATTTTCATAATTCCCTCCTTAAGCTGTTTCAATTTCAGCTGCACTTTGAAGTTTCAATAACTCAATAGCCTCTTCACGCATTTTAAACTTTTGAATTTTACCACTTGCAGTAACAGGAAAAGCATCCACAATTCTGATGTATCTTGGAACTTTGTGTTTTGCAAGATGTGCTTTTGCAAGTTCTCTCAATTCCTCAGGAGTTGCACTCTCGCCCTCTTTCAAAATGATAACTGCCATAACTTCTTCGCCATATTGCTCAGATGGTACTCCAATAACTTGAACATCTTTAACAATCGGCTGAGTGTAGTAAAACTCCTCAATTTCTTTTGGATAAATGTTTTCGCCACCACGGATAATCATATCTTTAATTCTTCCAACAACCTTATAGTAGCCATCTTCATCCACTGTGCAAAGGTCACCTGTATGCAACCAACCATCTTTGTCAATCGCCTCCGCAGTTGCCTCTGGCATTTTGTAATAGCCTTTCATAATGTTGTAGCCTCTTGCACAAAACTCGCCTGCAACGCCACAAGGTACTTCCTCGCCTGTTGCTGGGTCAACAATTTTTGCCTCAACGCCCTCAAACACTCTGCCAACAGTGTTAACTCTGTGCTCCAAACTATCCTCAGTTGTTGTTTGTGTGCAACCCGGAGATGCCTCAGTTTGACCAAAAACAATTGTAATTTCTTTCATATTCATTTGGTCAACCACCTGTCTCATAACTTTGATAGGACAAGGACTTCCAGCCATAATACCTGTTCTTAGACTGCTGAAATTATATTTACTGAAATCTGGATGCTCAAGCATTGCAATAAACATTGTTGGAACGCCGTGAACAGCAGTACATTTTTCCACAGTGATTGCATTCATAACTTTTGTTGGACTGAATGACTCCACAGGAACCATTGTTGTAGCGTGAGTAATGCAAGACATCAAACCAAGCACCAAACCAAAGCAATGGAACATTGGCACAGTAATTAAAAGCTTATCTTTATCAGTAAATCTCATACCATCGCCGATTGACTTACCATTGTTGATGATATTGTAATGAGTAAGCATAACACCTTTTGGAAAACCAGTTGTGCCACTTGTATATTGCATATTAATTACATCGTGGCAGTTTAGGCTGTTCATAACCTCATTAAGTTGCTCGTCAGTAACGCTCTCACCAGCTTTAGCAATGTCTTCAAAATTCATAAATCCACGAGGCGTAGAGTTTTTATCCCCACAATAAACTATTTTCTTTAAAAAAGGAAATTTTTCATTATCAACATCACCATTTTTGCTGTTTCTAAATTCTGGAATTAATTTATCAATTGTATCAATATAACTGTTATTTTTCACACCATCAATCATAACAAGCATTTTGGTATCTGACTGTTTTAGCAAATATTCAAGTTCAAATTCTTTATAGTTTGTGTTTACAGTAACCAAAATCGCACCAATTTTTGCTGATGCAAACAAAATTTCATACCATTCAGGCACATTAGTTGCCCATATTGCAACTTTGTCATCCTTTCTAATACCGAGGTTAAGAAGCCCCTTTGCCACCGCATTACATCTCTCGTTCAATTCTGACCAAGATTTTTGATAATCCCTAGTAGTGTACTTAATCGCCACCGAGTCAGGATAGTTTGCTGCAAGTCCATCAAGCATACCGCCCAATGTTTTTTCAATCATTTCCATCTTCTTTACCTCCTTTTAGATAGTTATGTTAAAAAAATTTTTGACAAATTGATTTTACCTTATGCCCTACCGACATATATGAGTTGATAAGCTAAAGTTACAACAAATTATAATAATATTGTTAATTCTATCAATTATGCTTTATCTAATTTTTAAAAGCCTTTTTAAATGAATAATAAAACATTGATTAAACTTTGATTTATCATAAGGTAATACTTATATATAGATATATTATAATGCAAAAATAGAGATTTTTGCAATTTCAAAAAACATTTTGCATTACAATTATTATAGACAAAATTATCTTTTATTGTGAATCTGCAAGTTGTTTTTTGTTGATATTCAAAAACTTGCCCAAATCGAACGCTTTCCAAGGACTGCTTTCCTCTGGTGGGAATGCACGGAAAAGCATTTTTTCTTTTGTAGTTGGATGAGTAAATTTGATTTCTGTTGCCCAAAGTGCTAGGTTGTATCCTTTTGACCTTTTATCTGCGCCATATTTCATATCTCCAAAAATAGGAGTTCCCAAACTTGCCATTTGCACTCTTGCTTGGTGAGATCTGCCTGTAATCAAATTTATTGATACAAGGCTGAATCCTTGAGTTTCATCCAAAACTTTATAATCAAGCTCTGCTCTTTTTGCACCCTCTTCAGAAAATGGTGCAATAACCACGATATTTGTTCTTGCATCTTTTTTCAAATAATGCTCCAACTTACCACTTTTGTGAACTGGACTGCCACACACAACAGCCAAGTATTTTTTTTCAAAATCGCCTTCACGAATTGACTCACTCAATCTGCTTGCTGCCTTTGAAGTTTTTGCAAACACCATTACTCCACCTGTTGGTCTGTCAAGTCTGTGCACCAAACCAACAAATGCCTCGCCTGGCTTGTTATATTTTTCCACAAGATATTGTTTAATCAAAGTTAACATATCTGCATCCCCAGTATTATCCCCTTGTGAAGGAATATTAAAAGGCTTGATAACCACAATAATATGGTTATCTTCATAAACAATATTCAAGTCCTTATAAGTAACAGGTTGCATTTTTACCTCCAAATAACAAGTCGCAAAGTTGTTATTTTTTTATTCTGAAAAGTATATTTTAAAAATTATTCTGCAATATTTCCAACAATCACATCTTATTGACATAACCAAATCTTTGGACGCTAAAAATAAAATAATTTCGTAAAACTATTTTAAACAAAAATGTTTTGTTTTATTTTTTTATAAATTTATTGCTAAAATCAAATGTTTTATCTTTTAAACACTGCAAGTCCACTGCAACCACAAGGCAAATCAATGCCTTCATTTGTTGGCAAAGCCACTTCATATGCATCAATATCTGCCTTAAAATCTTTCAAAGCAAGAGCAAGAATATTTTTGATTACAATTGGTTGCAATCCAGTTGTGTAAGAATTTATCAAAAAGAACAAAGGATTATCCACCAAAATCCCTCTGCACAATTTTACAAGGTCAAAAAGATTTTCTTCAATCTTCCAAGTTTCGCCGTTTGGACCTCTGCCATAGCTTGGTGGATCCATAATAACTGCATCATATTTATTGCCACGCCTAATTTCTTTTTCAATAAACTTTTTGCAATCGTCCACAATAAATCTTGTGTTTTCAGTTGCAACTTCGGATGAAACGCAGTTTTGCTTTGCCCTGTCCACCATTGCTTTTGCACTGTCCACATGAGTCACATGTGCGCCTGCTTTTGCACAAGCAACTGTTGCACCACCAGTATAGGCAAACAAATTTAAAACTTTGATTTTTCGTCTGCTATTTGTGATAAGTTCAGACATTTTGTCCCAGTTGACAGCTTGCTCGGGGAAAAGCCCTGTGTGCTTAAAGCCCATCAGTTTGCAATTAAATTTTAAACCTTTGCGCTCAATCACAAAGTTTTGTGGGATATCTTGTGTAAAAGTCCACTCCCCACCACCAGTGGAAGAACGCTTATAAATTGCATTTATCCCTTTGTAACTTGAAAGCTTGAACTTTGACGGCCAAATAACTTGAGGATCGGGACGCAGCATAATAAGCTTGCCCCACCTCTCCAGTTTTTCGCCATTTCCGGTTGCAATAATTTCATAATCACGCCAACCATTTGCAACTTTTGCCATAAATCACACCTTAGTTATATACAAAGTTACATTATCGCCATTAATATTCCAATCTTTTGTATATCCTTCAATTTGTTTATTTTGAATGCCATCTGCAAGCACATCTTGCAAAATTCCACCATCATTTGCAAGCACATCTGCTGCAAGTCCTGTTGCAACATATCCGATATTGATATGGTCAGTCACTTCAAAGCCTGCCTCTTTACGCATTGTTTGAATTTTTGAAACAAGTTCTCTTGCAACACCTTCACGGATAAGCTCATCTGTAAGATTTGTATCAATAGTAACTGTTATGCCCTTATCACTCTCGCTGAACATACCTTCTTTGCTTGTTGTTGTAATCAACAAATCTTCTTTTGCAAACTCTACTGACACGCCATTGATATCAGCTGTGTGAGTGCCATTTTCTACATCGCTCACAACTTTTGCTGCATCACAATTTGCAAGATATTGTTTTATTCCACCAAGCAACTTGCCATATTTTGGACCAATTGTTTTAAGTTGAGGTTTAATTTCATAGCCTACAAAACTGCTGTTATCTTCAACAATTTGAGCTGCTTTGATATTAAGCTCTTTTGCAATAATATCCAACATCCCTTCGTCTTTAAGCTTGATGTCAGATTTGATATAGATATTTGACAAAGGCTGTCTGTTTTTCATATTTGATGCATTTCTGCAAGCTCTTCCAAGTTCAACACTTGCAATTGCAAAACTCATATCTTTTTCCAAATCGCTATCCACAAACTTTTTATCGCAAACAGGGAAATCACACAAATGTACACTTTCTGGTTCGTTTTTAAAGAAGTTTACAACCAAATTCTGATAGATTGTCTCTGAAATAAATGGCACAAATGGCGCAATAATTTTTGACAAAGTAACCAAAGTTGTATACAAAGTTGTGTATGCAGCAATTTTGTCATCATCCATACTGCTGCCCCAAAATCTGTCACGGCATCTTCTTACATACCAGTTTGAAAGCTGGTCAGTAAACTCTCCGATTGCACGGGAAGATTCAGTAATTTTGTATTCATTCAAATCGTCGTCAACTTCTTGTGTCAAAGTTTGCAATTTTGACAAAATCCATTTATCCATCAATGACAACTTGCAATCGTTGATATTGTATTTTGTTGGGTCATACTTATCGATGTTTGCATAAAGCACGAAGAATGCATAAGTATTCCACAAAGTGCCCATAAACTTTCTTTGTGCTTCGCTTACATTTTCAGCACTAAATCTTGATGGCAACCAAGGGCTTGAACCTGTGTAGAAATACCATCTTACGGCATCTGCACCTTGCTTGTCAAGCACTGTCCAAGGGTCAACAACATTTCCCTTGTGTTTGCTCATTTTAATTCCGTCTTTATCATTTACATGTCCCAAAACAATGCAGTTTTTGAAAGGCGCCTTGTCAAACAACAAGGTTGAAATTGCCTCTAAGGTATAAAACCAACCTCTTGTTTGATCAACAGCCTCACTTATAAAATCTGCTGGGAATTGTTTTTCAAAAATCTCTTTGTTTTCAAATGGATAATGCCATTGTGCAAAAGGCATGCTGCCTGAGTCAAACCAACAATCCATAACTTCAGGAGTTCTGTGCATTGGCTTGCCACACTTAGGACATTTCAACACAACATCATCAATATATGGCCTGTGCAACTCGATATCCTTGTCAAGTCCACCTAGCTCCTTAAGTTCAGCCTTTGAGCCGATAACATGAGTTTCGCCACAATCATCGCACACCCAAATTGGAAGAGGTGTTCCCCAATATCTTTCTCTTGAAATGCCCCAGTCAATAACATTCTCCAAGAAATTACCCATTCTGCCTGTGCCGATAGTTGGAGGCATCCAGTTAACTTGAGCATTGTTTTTAAGCAATTTGTCTCTTACTGCAGTCATTTTGATAAACCAACTTGACCTTGCATAATAAAGCAATGGAGTGTCACATCTCCAACAGAAAGGATAGCTGTGCTCGTACATTAATTCCTTAAACAAAAGTCCTCTTGATTTAAGATTGCTGATAACTGCTTTGTCGCCTTCCTTGCAGAAAACACCTGCAAAATCAGCACCACACTCTTCAGTAAACTTTCCGTCAGTGCCAACCATTTGCAAAAATGGAAGATTATATTTTCTGCCAACATTTGCATCGTCCTCACCAAAAGCAGGAGCAATGTGTACAATACCAGAACCATCTGTCAATGTAACATAGCCATCGCAAGTGATATAATATGCCTTTTGTTTTGTATTATTAAGATTGAATAGTGGCTCATATTCTGTGCCTTCATATTCAATACCTTTTTTGCAGTCAATAACTTCATATTCCTCAAACAATGTGGAAACAAGTGCCTCTGCCATAACAATAATCTCGTCATTAGCTTTGATCTTCACATAGTTTTCATTTGGATTCATACAAAGTGCAACATTTGAGAATAATGTCCAAGGAGTGGTTGTCCAAGCAAGGAAATAAGCATTTTTCTCCCCTTTTATTGCAAACTTAACAAATATTGATTTTTCTTTGACATCTTTGTAACCTTGAGCAACCTCGTGAGATGACAAAGCAGTGCCACAACGAGGGCAATATGGCACAATTTTGTGTCCTTTGTACAAAAGTCCTTTGTCAGCAATTTGTTTTACTGCCCACCAAATAGACTCAATATAGTTGTCATTGTAAGTGATATAAGGGTCATCCATATCAACCCAGTAGCCAACACGACTGGACATTTTTTCCCATTCGCCCTTATATTTCCAAACACTTTCCTTACATTTTTTGATAAACGGCTCAATTCCGTAGCTTTCAATTTCCTTTTTGCCGTCAATGCCAAGCATTTTTTCAACTTCAAGCTCAACAGGCAAGCCGTGAGTATCCCAGCCTGCTTTACGCAAAACTTTAAAGCCTTTCATTGTTTTATAGCGTGGAATAATGTCCTTCATAACCCTTGTCAAAATATGCCCGATGTGAGGCTTACCATTAGCAGTCGGTGGACCATCAAAGAAGGTGAAATAAGGTTTACCATCATTTTTATTCACACTTTTTTCAAAAATTTTATTCTCATTCCAAAAATCGATAATTTCTTTTTCACGAGAACAAAAATCCATGCTTGAATCAACTTTTTTGTACATAATACACTCCTAATATTGCAAATTTACAATTTATGATTATAAAAAACAGAAACTTCTGCCTTTTAGTATTTTGTTATTCAAATTTCTATCGTATATATAATAAAAATAAATTAATTAACTAATTGTACACGATATAAAAAAATTTGTCAAGCAAGCAAAGATAATTTATGCTTTTTGACAAATAATTTTTTATTATAATATTTATTTGCAAATTTTATTACACATTCACATTGTACAATTAATACAACCTAGGATAATACATCACAAAAATCAAATGATTTCTAACTTTTATAAATACACACAATAAATTCTGTATATTTTGTTAAAGCTTAAAAACATCCTCACATCAACAAAACATACTCTTAAACAGAAAAATCATTTTTTCAAAGCTTTGTTTTTATCATTAAGTTTTGCTATTGCATCAAGTTTTCGTCTGTTTTCCTTTTCTTTATTGTACTCTTGCAAAATGGTCTTGTCATCATATGATACAATTTCTAGCTCGCCAAGCATAGCCAAAAATTTTTCAAGGCTAATCACTGTGCCTTTGCAATGCTCCTCAGAGGACACTTCCCCAACATAATAATCACAGTTATTCACAAAATTGACATTTTTTGCACCAAGTGCAACAAGTTTATTTAACATAGCTCTTGTAATGTCAATATCGTCAAGCATAATATCACGATTGATAAAAATCTTCTTTTTGTAAAGCTCATTTTTTTTGTCAATCAAACTGCTATCCACTGCTTTGGGTTTAAACATTGACAATATTCTTCTTTTTGAACTTTTGCTTGTCAGCGAAGGAGCTTGTGATGCACATTTTTTTGACACAAAATTTGTTATCACTCCATTTTCATTTAGCCCAATGGTCGCCTCATAAACTGCCATAACTTGTTCAAAAGTCATCTGCTCTTTTTCACAAATATACTTCAATGTCAGCAAAGAAAGTTTTGCATCTTCATCTGCCCTATGATGTTTAAACTCTACACCAATTTCCTCAGCAATTTTGTCAAGGCTCATCACGCCAGTATGATTTTTAAAAATGCTGTACAAAATCTGAGTGTCAACAAAGCAAAAATCATATGGTTTCAAGGTGTTTATTTTGCAGGCAGAATTTATTCCGACAATGTCATTATGTATCGCGTGTCCAAGCACCACACAATCGGGTTTTTGCAAAATAGTACCGATTTTTGAATAGTTTTCCACAAAACTTGGAGAGCGATAATAAACTTTTAAAGGATAAGCAAGCTTTACTCGATAATACGCAATATTAACTTTTCCTATAGGTCTAATCAGAATATTTTTGCTATCCAAAATATTAAAATTTTCATCTGCAACACAATAACCAAATTCGCAGATATTTCCACTGGAAAAACAACCATCTGTACTCTCCAGATCAAAAGCAACAAATTGCATTAGTTGTTTTCAACCTCCCTTATCGGTTTAATCAAAAATGAGAACTTAAATGGTCTATGTTTGCTCAAAATAAATTTAAACTCATCTCTTGTATCCGGTCCACAACTATTTGAACCAACGCCACGAACAAAGCCATCAATGCTGATATTGTTAAGCTCCATAATAGCAACATCTTCCAAATGCTTTGCAGCAATCAAATTGTCGTCAGTAGTAGTTTTTGCATTGAAATTGAATGGTTTGTCAATGGCAACAAACTCAAGTCCAATTCCATTTTCATTGGTCACTTGAACCCAACGCACTCCACTTCTGTTGCCGGACTCTTGTGGTTTAATATAAGGCTCAAGCATATCTGATGTTGTTGTTTCAAAAATACCAAGTTTAGCTTGATTTAAAAAGTCAGAATAGTTTTCCACATTGCCATAGCCATAATATTTTACATTGCTAAAATCTTTTGCCATCTCCAAGCTATAACCAATTTTTGGCAAATCAAATTTACCACGCAAAGACACAAACTCGCTGTCAACTTGAATCTCGCCTTTTGTTCCAAAGGTATATTTTGTTTTATACTCAATTATGCGTTTGCCTTTGGCTGAAAGATAATGCTTTGTCGCAACCACACTTGCAGCCTCATCATAATCAATTCCACCAAACTCAACATTCAATTTGTCTAGTCCTGCTTTTTGCCAAGCAAGCATAACATTTCTGTAATTGTCAATTGGTGCAGAATACACATTGCCCACAAGTCCTGACATACCATCTGGACGCAATGGTTTGTAATTCAAAAGTTGTACTCCATCTATCTTATAACTTGTGATAAGCCCAGAAAGCAGATTGATAACAAGCACACCACCATCAAAAGTAATACGCAAGTTTTCGCCACTGTTTATTGCTTGAACACCTGGCTTAATATCGATTTTCGGAAGATTTTCGCTGATTTTCAAGCAATCTTCACCCAAAACTTTATCAGTAATTTTTGATATATATGTCATAATAAGATAGCAGTCTTTACCAATTGATTTTGTAATTTCTTTTGGCAAACAAGCAAAGCCTTTTGCACCAATAACAATATCCAAAGTTCCATTTTTTTGCAAAACACCACTATCATATACAGCCCAATTTATTGCAATATTTTCTGTTGTCAAAAAGTCTTGCCTGTTATAAACAACAAATTCTCCACCTTCATTGTAAGTCCTTATAGGGCTGTAAACATTTTTCATACACAACGCACCCGTATGAGGTCTGCCATCCGGATAAAGCAATCCATCCACACAGAAGTTACTGTCGTGCTTTTTCTCGCCATGGTCGCCACCATAAGTGTAAAGATATTTTGCTCCCTTTTCAGTGTGTTTTACGCTGTGATCACGCCACTCCCAAACAAATCCTCCTGGCAAGCTATCTTTTTTGTACCATTTATCCCAATAAAAATCTAAATCACCGGGTCCAACACCCATTGCATGTGCATATTCGCAAAGCATATATGGCTTGTCATAAAACTTTGAAGGCAATTTTCCATCCAAATACTTTTGGAACTTTTTGGCAGGAGAATACATTTCAGAGCAAACATCATAAGCAAAGCGTTTTGTGCGAATTACCGCCTCATAATGAACTGGTATGCTTGAAAGTTTTTTCAAATTTTCATAGCAATAGTCTTGACATTTGTATCCGTGAGACTCATTGCCCAGTGACCACAAAGTTACTGCAACAGAGTTTTTGTCACGCTCATACATTCTTTTAACTCTGTCCCACATATGATCTTTCCATTTAAGATTATGACTGATTGAGTTTGGTTTCCAAACATCCCCACCTACAACTCCGTGAGTTTCAATGTCTGCCTCATCCACAACATAAATGCCGTAGTGTTCACACATCAAAATAAAAATTGGGTCAGGAGGATAATGCGATGTTCTTACGCTGTTCACATTGTATTCTTTCATTGATTCAATGTCACGCTTATAATCCTCAACAGTCATATAATATCCGTGCAATTCGTTTGAATCGTGATGATTTACTCCCCTAAACTTGATTGCCACATCATTAAAATAAAGCACATTTGCACGAATCCTTACATCCTTCAAGCCAAAATCACGACGGAAACACATTGCAACACCCTTGTTGTCAATAAGTTGAATTTCCAAAGTGTAAAGCTCAGGTGTTTCAGCCGACCACTCTATAGCATTATCCAAAATGTATCTAATCTTTTCACCATTGTTTGTGGTTATAGTATGCAAAACATTGTCGCCTTTTTTGATTGTGTAAATAAGGCTGTATAAATTACCAACTACATCTGCACTGATATAAAGCTCATATCTACCTTTAGACAGATATTTTGGGTCAATTGAAAAATCTCTTACAAAGGTTGCACCATAATGAGTAAGATAAACATCACGGAAAATTCCGTTATTCCTAAACATATCTTGACACTCAAGATATGTTCCGTTACACCATTTGTAAATCAAACAAATTATTTCGTTTTCGCCATTTTGCAAATATTGTGCAACATTGAACTCGGCTGTGTTATGAGAACCTTCGCTATAACCAACAAACTCTCCATTTATGTACAATTCAAAGCTTGAAGCTACACCAAGAAAAGTTAAAACTTCATTTGCACTAACATGGTCAAGATTAATCACTTTGTGCAACAAAGTAACAGGAGTATCCTTTGGTACATATGGCACAGTTGGCTTAAACTCATATCTTTGATTGACATAGCAAGGAGGTTCAATGCCTTGATATTGAAAGCATCCTGGAACATTGATTTTGCTGAATTTGTAACCATTTGCTTGAGTATCAAACTCTCCAAATAAATTTCTGTTATCATCAAAATACAGCATATTCCAATAACCATTAAGCAGTGTAATCATATCGCTGTTATATCTTTCCGTCAAATAATCATTAGCATACATTACATCCGGATTTCTGAACGGGATATAATAACTTCTTGCACGCATTTTGTTAACTTCAAACACTTCAAACTTATTAAAATATTCATGCTTAAAATTGTAAATCATAAAAAACCTCTTATCTAAACGCTTGGCATTATCAAGCAAAATTTTATTTTCAAATCAAAAATATTATTATTTTATTATAATACATTTTAATTATTATAACATATAAGATACAAAAAATCAATGGTTCCCTAAATTTTTTTTGGCTATTACTTAATTATAGCGCCAAACGGAAACAAACAAACTTTGCCAACTTTTATCCATTGTGCCACAAGTGGGATACCAAAAATACTCAAAATATTCAAAGTTATTGATACCACTGCGTAAGGAATAACCATCCAACCTGCAAAAACAATCCACAACAAATTTAAGGATAAATATCGTTCAAAATAAACACCCACTCTCTTGTTAGTAGGCTTAAAACATAGCCAGCCTATCCTAAAGCAATTTACTGCCAAAGGATACCCAATAATTGTCAAAGTCAAAATCACGCCAAGCAAAAACCAAAATGTCGCAAGCCATACTCCACCAAACAATTTCCAAATAAAGTTACCCACAAAAGATATCACATACTTCATATGATTAGTATGTGGTTAAGCCTTATTTTTAATACTGCGACAAAATCAAAGGTAAAATTACTTTTTGCATATAAATTATTTTGCATATTTTGATATTTTATTTTTATTAATAATTTTAAACAAACTTAATTTCTTTTTTTTATTGTTATTTGACACATAATCTATTTTTTTTAATTTTCCTTTGTCATTTAATAAAGAATAAAAATAGCAAACAAAAAAGTGGCAGAAAACTGCCACTTAATTTGCACAATAACTTTTTCGTCTTATTTGAAATATCTGCTCAAAAGACCTTGGAAACCTTGACCATGTCTTGCCTCGTCTTTAGCCATCTCGTGTACAGTGTCGTGTACAGCGTCATAACCAAGTTGCTTAGCAAGTTTTGCAAGCTCAAATTTACCTGCACAAGCGCCATTTTCAGCCTCTGCTCTCATCTCAAGATTGCGTTTTGTGCTGTCAGTCAACACATTGCCAAGAAGTTCAGCAAATTTTGCTGCATGCTCAGCCTCTTCCAAAGCATATCTCTTGTAAGCCTCAGCAATTTCAGGATAACCTTCTCTGTCAGCTTGACGGCTCATAGCAAGGTACATACCAACCTCTGTGCACTCACCTTCAAAGTTAGCTTTCAATCCTGCGATAACCTCTGCATCAAGATCTTTAGCACTGCCAACAACATGCTCAGTTGCCCAATTCATAACAGCATCTTTCATCTCATTGAATTTATCGGCAGGAACACCACATTGAGGGCATTTTGCTGGGGCAGAATCCCCTTCGTGAACATAACCACATACAGAACAAACAAATTTTTTCATAATATATCTCCTTTTATTTGTGTTAAATTTATTACATAAAAACAAAGTTTCAATTACTTTACTTGCTTTCCACTGCATTTTGGACAAAGTCCGTAATACACCAAGCTGAAACTTTTTGGAACAGCACCGTTGCTTTCATTTAATTTTATATTTATCTTGCTTTTGCTATCGTCGAAATCTATAACTGCACCACACTTTTCGCAAATTAAATGGCTATGCCTTGAAGTGTCCGCATCAAATCTATCTTTTTCAAAAATTCCCGGAACCTTAATCGCCATACCATTGTCAACCAACTGGTTCAAGTTCCTATAAACGGTTCCTTTTGAAATGTTCGGTGCACAAACTCTTGCCATTTCATAGACTGTATCTGCTGTTGGATGCTCTTTTGTACTTTTCAGCACATCATACACGATATCTCTTTGAACAGACTTATTCATATTATCTCCAAAAATTAAACATTATTACCAAAATATATGCAAGAAGTTATAATTTAGTAATGATTACTAATTTAGTATAACATTATCCACTGCAAATGTCAACAAAAATTTAAAAATAATTATAAATTTAGCAAAAAATGTTAAAAATACATATAAAAAAGTATGAAAAAAATCCACACAAAAAGGATAATTTAAAATTATGCAACTAATTAACACAAAAATCAACTATGCAATTGGCGAAACAGAGGTTTTTACAACACAACTAATCAACAATGATTACTCAATCAATATCCACATAAAAGAGAATTTATTGAAAGCTAACATATCAACAAGCAAACAATTGCACAATTTTAAAATCGATTTTTATCTTAAAATCGATTCAAGCTATTGTGAATTTTTGACAAACGGATATCAAACTTGGATGCCATCACAAAAAATTATTGAAAATGGCAAAAGTTGCCCATTAAAAAATAAAATGCTTGCAAAAATCACAAAAGGTACAGGACTTGATTATTTGGGTGAATACAACAAGCCTTATGATAAAGAGGCAAGTTTTGGATTATGTTACTTTAAAACAAAAGATAGCAACAAGACTTTGTTGTTTTGCAGTTTAAGTGAGCTAGACACTTTCACCAAATACACTTTTGACTTTGAAAGACATATCCTTAAAATTTCACGCGAGTTCTATGGCTATTCTATCAACAAAAATATGGAAATTGCAAATATTCTTTTAATAGAAGGCAATTATTATGAAGCATTTGCTGAACTTAAAGAAAAATTAAACAATAACACTAACCTAAATACTACTGCAATTGAAAATAGAAAAATAGATGATAAAAATACACAAAATGATTCAGCTGACACAAAAGAAAATAAAAATATTAAACATAATAATGTTAGCATAGCAAATGCACATCAAGACACACCACAAAGAATTATTGGATATAATACTTTTTGCGAATTTCAAAATAATATTAGTCAGCAAATAATCAACAACAAAATTTATTCAATCAACAAAATATACAATGCTTTTTTTATTGGAGATGGTTATTCTGAAAAAAGCTGTGATATTTTTAACATTGACAACAAGCGTTTTCCAACCGGACTAAAGCCTATTGTGGATAGCATTCATGAAAAAGGAATTAAAGCAGGCATATGGATCGCACCATTTGCAATTTCTCCACTTTCACAATCTTTTTCAAAATACGCTGACATCGCACTAAAGCAAAACAACAAACAAGCAATCACTTGCCCATTTTGGAACGGAACCTATTCCATTGACATCACTTTGCCTGATAGTCAAGAATATTTGAAAAATATGTTTGATATAATAATCGATTGTGGCTTTGACATCATTTACTGCGATTGTATTTACTTGGCTGGTAGCATCCCAACTGGTGGCAAAACACAAGCAATGCTAATAAATGACGCAGTAAAACTAATAAAAAAATTTGCGTGCGATAAAACTCTAATTTTTGGGGGCGTTCCGTATTTAAGCGCTTATGGAAATTGTGATTTTATAAACATTTCATCCGAGCCAAAAAACATATGGCAAAATCCATTAGATTTTTTATCCCCACAAATGCCTATAAGTTCAAAAAGCAATGTACAAAATCTTCCACTAAAAAAGTACATGGATTTGCTACATTCCTGTATTTACACAATTCCTGACAGCAAAAAAATCAAAACAAAACTGGTAAATTACATTGCCCACAATTTTAACAATATTATGACTTCCGACAAACATATTATTCCAACAACTTATCCAAGTCAGATAAAGCTTGACTAGCATTTGTAATACAAATTCATTTTACTCAATTTTATATTACAATGTGTAAAAAAGCTTTTAACTAAATTTATAGTATAATTATTATGATATGCAAGCAAAGCTATCAAAAAAAACAAATTATTTTATTTGAAATAAAAAGCTAAAATTGGTGAAATATAAAAATAATTATGAAAATAAATTTGCCGTGAGAAGAATGTAAAATTTTCAAACTAAAATTTATTTATTAAATAAGATTAAAATTAATTTAAAGCAACTTATATCTTAAACAGGTAAAAATTACCAATTTTTAAAAAAATAGGCATTAAATATTAAATTTTAAAAAATTATTTTTTTAATATGGGGAAAAAATAATGTCGGCTTGCTCGTTAAAACAAGCAAGTCGACATATGATAAGGGGGAAAATTATGAGTTAATTAATCACGAGGTACCACAGCACCTTTATCGTGATTATATAATAACACTTATATTTATAATTGTCAAACAAATTTGAATGTTTTTATGTAAATTATATGTAAAACATTTTCTTGTCGAATTATATTGAAATTAACTTGATTTCAAGTGCAGATTATTGCACAATCAAAACAAAAACATTTAACAAGAAATAAATGAAAAACAAATTCATTTCAAAGTAAACTTATATAAAATATTCATAAAATGTTTGCACAATCATTTGCTAATAAATTTGCTAGCAAACAATGTTAGCCCTCAAATTCATTCAGAATATATTCATTTGCCATTTCAGCTGCAATAGCACCATCACTGCAAGCAGTAATCACTTGCCTAATTTTCTTTTGTCTTACATCGCCTGCCACAAACACCCCTTGAATGTTTGTTTTCATATCTTCGCCCGCAATAATATATCCGTATTCATCACGAACAACATCTTTTGCAATATCATTTCCACTTGGAATTTGCCCAATAGCAACAAAAACGCCATCCACTTCAAGCTTTGTTTCTTGATTATCCAAAGTATTGCGCAAGACAACGCTTTCAATTTTGTCATTTCCTAAAATATCAGCAACCACACTATTATAATGAATTTTAACGCCACTGCCAATCAACTTGTCGCACTCTGCCTTGCTTGCTCTAAGTTTATCACGCCTGTGCACAAGATTAACTTCACTTGCAAATTTTGTCAAATACATACAATCGCTGACAGCTGTATTTCCACCACCAACAACCACCACTTTTTTGTTTTTGTAAAAAGCACCATCACAAACTGCACAATAAGAAACTCCTCTGCCGACAAATTTTTCTTCTTGCAAAATGCCCAATTTCCTTGGTGTTGCACCTGCACACAAAATCACAGCCTTGCACAAAATTTCTCCACTATTTTGAGTGATTACAACTTTTTGTTTATCACCAAGCTTTGTTTCAATCACGCCGTCATAAATCATTTGAACGCCAAGAGCCTCTGCATGTTCCAGCATTTTCATTGCAAGGTCAACCCCACTAATACTTAAATTTGCAGGATAATTATCCACACTTTCCGTATTTGCAATTTGTCCACCTGCAAATTGCTTTTCCACAATCGCAACGCTTAATCCTGCACGAACGGCGTAAATGCCTGCAGTCAATCCACTTGGTCCACCACCAATAATCACAACATCAAAATTCATAATACCTCTTTTAAAACAAAACTATTTTGCATTAACCATTGCAACAAGTTCTTTTTTTGCTTTTTAAAAATGTAAAATTTATATTAGTTTAATCTCAATTTTAATAAATCTTACATTTTAATTCACTTATTTTATTGCCAAACATCCAATTTATAATCAATTTTTATCATCAAAAGATCTGAAGAATAAAATTTATTTTCAAAACTACAACAATATAAAAAGTAAATTTTAAAAAAGCTTAAAATTTACTTTTAACTGATTATTTTTTTGAAGGCAAATTCACACCAATTCTTGTGCTTGGTGCAACACCATCCAAAATATCTTTAAGTTTATATTTGCTGCTTGCAATGATAACTTCTGTGCCATTCATAATTGGGTCTTTGATGTATTCAAGTTTTGCTTTTGCACCACCTGCGCCCTTTCTGCTTGCACCATAACAAGCCTTTTGATATTCTTCAATATTTTCCACAACCTCATAGCAACTGCTGCCACTGATAAACTCTACAAGAGAGTTTTTGTCGTTAACATCGTTGTAAATTCCATCCACACTTGTCAAAATAAGCAGTCTTTTTGCTTTTACAAGACAAGCAACTTGGCTTGCTGTTTCGTCATTATCTATGCCGTGGAAATAGTTTTCACTGCTGCCAAGCTGAATCAATTCCATTTTGATAATTTCCTCTGTTGACAAAGGGTCATTATAATTGATGATAGGAATTGCATTTTGTTTTGGACAACGCAACAAAAGATTTTTCAAATACTCTCTTTTTACATCATTATTAAAATGTTGATGCTCAACCAAAATTTGTCTTAGAGAATATCTGCTATCCATATATTGCCTATAATTGCTCATCAAAATTGATTGACCTTGTGCAGAATAATCTGTTTTAACCTCTGAGCTGTCTCCTTCAAGCTCATAGCCATTTCTTTTGATAAAATCCAATCTGCCAATTTCTGCAGCACCAGAAGTCACCCAAATATATCCTGGTTTTAGCTCTTTAGAAAGTCTTGCAATAACATTGTAGTTAATGTCATTATACTCCTTGTTTATCAAAGCCATTGAGCCAACTTTTCCAACCAATTCTATATCAAATTTTGCCATTATAATTCTCCTAACTTTTTCAATATTTCATTTGTTATTCTTTTTTCAGATTTTTTTCCTCTATCAATCCATATATCAGCATAAACAGCATATTTTTCTTTGTTTTTATCTGCAATGCAAATTATGTAAGCAGTATCTTTCAACATTTTAAAAACGGATGATATTCTTGACAATTTTCCATCAAAGCCAATCACACTATCACAAAAGTCTTGCATATGAGGCAGTGCTTTTTTTTGCATTTCGTTATATTGTCTTTTGCCTTGCGTCATGCAAACATCCTCACGATTTACGCAATTGATATATTCACAATAGCCATCAAAATCCAAAAAATTTATTTCCAAATAAACTGCCAAATTCGCTCCAACAGCTTTGTTTATTTTCTCATCGTCGCCAATAATCACAATATTAGTTTTCATGCTGCCTTTTTTATGTCTGTATCAAATGACATTTTTCCTTGTTTGTTTACTCTAAATATAATGTCTCCATAATCCTTTGTCATATAAACCTCAATGCCAAGCTGACCTTTGCCGTCATTATAAGTTGCAAGCCTGTCAAGACACTCCTGCCTTGGGTGTCCATGTTTGCCTTGTGTACCAACGCTGATTACAGCATACTCAGGGTCAAGTCTTTGCAAAAACTCAGTGCTTGCAGAAGATTCACTGCCGTGATGTCCAATTTTAAGCAAATCAATGTCAATATTATCATTATAGCCATTCAAAAACAAACTTTCTCCGTTATTGCCACCTTTGCCTTCAGCATCTCCCGTAAACATAATACGCCTTACATCTTCTTCTGAGTTGTAAGACAGCAACACCATAGGCGAAACTTTGTTTTTTATTTTTGGATCAGTAACTGAAGCACCGACTTTATCTTTCAAATACCATTCTTCACTTACGCCAAAAATGTCAAATTTATATCCAACTCCGTCAATTTGCTTTTTGCCAAGGTTAAATTCAACAGACGCACCTTGTTTTTGTTCTTCTTGTACGGCTATTACAAATTTATTATAAATTTTTGTTTCAATAGTACCATATTGAGGATTGATATTGGAATCTCTCTCAATTGAGCTGTTGAACGCAGGACGATAAATTTGCTTTACATCATATTTTTCCAAAACAGTAACCATAAATTCAACATGGTCTTCATCTGAATGTGACAAAATCATATAATCAAATGTTTTGATTTTCAGTTCATCAATACTTTGCACAATCTTTGTTTCGCAATCAGTTTGGGTGGTGTTTGCCTCGTCTCCACCTGCATCAATAATCGCCTTTTTGCCATCAGGCAACTCGATAATAATGCAATCGCCCTGACCAACATCAAGAAAATGAACTGCCAAATCGCCTTCTGGATTTCCATCCACACTCGGTGGCATAAATATTGCAATAAATTTGTTCCATTGTGCAGGGAACCCAAAACGGAAAATCAAAACTGCTGTAACCACAACCAAAACAACAACTGCAATTGCAATAAACAACTTTGAAGAAAACTTTATTGTTGCAGTATTTTTGCCGTTTGTTTTGACATTCACCCCATTTTTGGTGGTTTTGATATAAATTTTCTTTTTATTTTTATCAGCCATTGTTACCTCAAAAACTCAAATTACTACTATATTTTATCTAAAATTGCAAAAAGTGTTACTTTAATTATAATGCAAAATTGAATATGCTTGCAAACTCAAAATATTTTGTACATCCAACATATGTAATCAATTTTGATTACAACAAAAACTTATACATTTATAATATAACATAAAAATTTTTAAAAGTAAATTTATTTTTTAACAATTTACTCACTTTTGCAAGTCAAACATAGTTGCTCAAACTGATATAATAAAAAAATATCAATTTGCAATGTAAAATTATACCAAAAGTGTTGAAAAATTCTAATTTTTGTGTTATCATATATACATTAATACAAAAATATTGGAGGATTTTTTACTATGCCATTAATTACTAGTAAAGAAATGTTCAAAAAAGCATATGAAGGCAACTATGCAATCGGTGCTTTTAATGTTAACAACATGGAAATTATTCAAGGTATCGTTGATGCCGCTAAAGAGGAGCAAGCTCCACTTATTCTTCAAGTTTCAGCAGGCGCTCGTAAATATGCAAACGCAACTTACCTTCGCAAAATGGTTGATGCTGCTGTAATCGACAGCAATTTGCCAATCTGCTTACACTTGGATCACGGCGATACTTTTGAACTTTGCAAAGATTGTATCGACAACGGCTTTACATCTGTTATGATTGACGGTTCTCATCACTCTTTTGAAGAAAACATTGAGCTTTCTAAGAAAGTTGCTGACTACGCTCACGAAAGAGGCGTTGTTGTTGAGGCTGAACTTGGCAGACTTGCTGGTATTGAGGATGCTGTTAATGTAAGCGCAGAAGATGCATCTTACACTCGTCCTGAAGAAGTTGAAGAGTTTGTTACAAAAACTGGCGTTGACAGCTTGGCAATCGCAATCGGTACAAGCCACGGCGCATACAAATTCAAACCAGGTCAAAAGCCACAACTTAAGTTTGACATTTTGGAAGAAGTTGCAAAAAGACTTCCTAACTTCCCTATCGTTCTTCACGGTGCATCATCAGTTCCACAAGATTTTGTTAAGATTATCAACGAAAATGGTGGAAAAATGCCAGATGCTATTGGTATTCCAGAAGAAATGCTTCGTCAAGCTGCAACAATGGCAGTTTGCAAAATCAACATTGACTCTGACTTAAGACTTGCTTGCACTGCTGCAATTCGTAAGCACTTCAATGAGCACCCAGATCACTTTGACCCTCGTCAATATCTTGGTGATGCAAGAGCAAACATCAAAGCTATCGTTCGTCATAAGCTTGTTAATGTTTTGGGTTGCAATGGCAAAGCTGCAGAAATTATCGCTGCTGCTGAGAAAAACTAATTAAAAAAATCTTTTAAAATGATATAAAACAAAATAAAAGTCGGATTTTTCCGACTTTTATTTGTTTTTATTGAAAAACCGAAATTTGATTTTGTCAAAATTTACTATGTAAAATGAAATTAGTTTTCACTTATTTAATTTTTCTATTTTTACAATTACGCAAAATGTCATTCCATTAAGAATGACACTGCTAAAATGCTTTTTATTTTTCAAATGGCATATATTTATGCTCAGTTTTTGTGCCACCATCATTGTTTATTGTTATGATTGTGCCACCACTCACAGTACCTGTACTATCCCAATAGCAACCATCGCCAGTTTTTAAGCCATAAGTCAATCTAATCCCCTTGTAAACAACTGAAGAATTGTTAACATGGTCGTGTCCGACAATAACATCCTTTGTGCTGTCTAACTCAAGCATTTTTGCAAAAAATCCACTATTGTAATAAGGAGAACAAATATCCTCTCTGTTCAAACCAAACATGCCTTCAACAGCTTCTCTGCCGTCAATGATATATTTACCTTTTTCGTCTTTAATTTTACCATTATGTACTTCCTCAAGTTTCTTTTCATAAATTGCATAACCAATGTTGAACTCTGGCAATGGAATGTGGAAGTATGCAGAAGACGGAACAACCTTTCCACTAGCTTTTGTCACACCTTTAATAACCCATTCATACCAATCAATTTGATTTTGCTTTATGTAGTCATATTTAGTGCCAACTGTCTCATATTTACCCTGTTTTTCAGAATACTTAAAAGTATAATTTCCATTTGTGAACCAACCTTCAAGTCCTTCAACAGCTGTGCCTTGTTCAACATTATTGAAATCTTCAGGATGTTGGTCGCCATTGTTTGAGTGAGAGTCCATCATAAAAATTGTATGAATTATTTTGTTATCACTATTTACAACATTGATAACATAGTTGCCAACGCCATCAATATTGTTTGGTCCTTTTGCAAGGTCCTTATTTCTTGTTTTGTTATCGCCATAATTAAAAATGCAATTTTCTGCTTTCAAAAACTCATCCATAATCCAGTTTTTGTCCACCTCTGTTTCAGGCTCGTGATTTCCAAAAACAGGAGCCCAAGGCACACCCAAAGCATCAATATTTTTAACAAATCTTTTTGTTGCACCTTTTGCATTGTTAAGCCAAAAGTTATCGCCAGTAAAAGTCAACAAATCCGGTTTTTCTTGTTCAACCAATTTTTTAACTAATTCATAGTTTTTTTTGTTTTGTGAAAGAGTGTAAACTTCGGACATTTGAAGGTCAGCGATATTCAAAACTTTCAAATCTTTATCATCATTTTTCTTTAGCACATAACCATCTGTCGCCATATCAAAATCTTTTGCATTGTCATATGCATAATTGCTTGGAGCTCCTTTTTTTGGTGCAAACATAATGCCACAAGGTATTCCAATAGCCAAACCAATTATCACCACAATTGCAACTGCTGCAATAATAACTTGCTTTTTATGACTTTTTACAAATTCCTTAACACTACTCATATTTTTCTCCAATAGCTTAATATAGTAATTTTAGCACAAATTTACCCTTTTGTCAAATGTCGAATTTTAGGTGTTTAGCCAGATATAAATTAAAGACAAGCAAATTAAAAAACATTCAAAAATCGATACTAAATGACTTTTGTTGATAAAACACGCAAAAAGCCACCATAAAAACGGCAGCTTATTTTTATATAAATTAAGGTTTAATAAATCAATTTTTCATTTACAAGTCCTGCACCAAGACACAAAATTGTATCGGTCACTTTTGCGTTTTTCAAAAGCCATTCCTTTGCTTTTTCATAGCCATCCACATAAACAAGTCGCTTGTTAGATTTACACATTTCAGAATATAATCGCATTGAATCATAACCGTCCTCAACCTTTTCTCTTGCGCTGTAAGTTGGCATTATTATTGTTATCCAATCCCCTTGTAACACCTTGCAAAAATCTTTGAACAAGGCTTTTGTTCTTGAATATGTATGTGGTTCAAAAAGCACAATCAAATCTCCGTCATCAGGCAAATTGTAATAAGCTGACGATATTGCATATTCAATTTGCTTTGGATGATGTGCATAATCTACAATCATTTTTGCACCACCTGTCATTATGCCTAAACATTGAAATCTGTTTTTTAGTCCCGGAAAAGTTGCAAGTCCCATTTTTATTTTGTCTATGTCAATGCCCACATAATCGCATACAGCAATCGCAGCTATGGCACATTTAACATTGACCTCATTAATGGTGTACAAAGTAAATTCCTCGTCAAAGCCATTTTTTTTGTGTGCATTAAATTTGATATAATTGCTACGCCTTACAATTTTATCTGTCCAAAAATCTGAATCACTTGTTCCGTATGACATAAGTTTAGTGTTGCCATTTTTAAGTCTCTCGCTGTCATTAAAATCCAATTCGCTATTATACACCACTGCTTTGGATTGTGCCATAAACATTGTAAAGGCAAGATATGTATCTTTTAGCGACTTATAACAATCGGGATGATCAAAATCGATATTAAGCACCACTCCAATATCAGGGTGCAGTTTCAAAAAGCTTTTTGAATACTCACAAGCCTCGGTAATAAAATACTCCTCACCTGTTCCAAAACAAATATCTCCACCGACAAGCTCACCACCAATATGAGAAGTAAAACTTTTGCCTGCAACCTTAAAAATCCAAGCAATCATTGCAGTGGTAGTTGTTTTGCCATGTGCACCACTGACAGCAATAATTTTGTCAAAATTTTTGGCAACTAATGCAAGATATTCTTTGCGTTCCATACACTTTTTTGCAGCAAGCAATTCAGGATGATTAGGTTTGATTGCACTTGAATAAACAACCAAATCTGCCTCCAGTGCAAAATCACGCTTTTCACCAATAACAATATCCACGCCCATTGCCCTAAGTTTGTCAATTGTGCCGGAATTTTTTGCATCAGAACCAGTGCATTGTATTCCAATTCCTAAAGTATAAGCACAAAGCTTGCTCATACTCACGCCGCCGACACCAATAAAATGCACCTTTTTTAAACCATAGAAAAAATTATTCATAGAATATTATATGCTGAAAACACAAAAAATTCGACAAAATCATATTTTGTAGTTATAAAATATGAACCGATTTTTCATTTGTTTTTTCAAAATTTTATTCTATAACTATAAATTATAAAATTTATGTATCAAAATAAAAATTTTGTGTAAATTTAAAAATATTTTTTGTAAACTATTGAAAAGTAAAAAATATTAGTGTATAATATATGTATAGCAATGTAAAAGGGGGATAAATAATGCAACTTAGCGACATCAGAATAAGACTATGTAACAAAGACACCAAATTGAAAGCGATAGCTTCAATTATTATCGACAATGCATTTGCAGTACACGACATTAAAATTATTGAGAACAATAAAAATTATTTCGTAGCAATGCCTAGTCGTAAAACGCCTGAAGGCGATTACAAAGATATTGCTCATCCAATCAATAGTGAAGCAAGAAATATGATATCTGAAGTAATACTTAAGGAATTCAAAAAAAAATTAGCAGAAGCTGAATAATCATAACCACCCCTAAGAGGGGTGGTATGCTCTAAGCCTATAAGGCTTTGAAACTGCCAGCCCTCAAATGAAGGCTGGCTTTCTCTTTGTTCAAGCCGTAGTGGCCTAATTACTTGCTACCCTTGAAAGGGTCTTCATATTCTTTCTTGCTTAAACTATCTTCTATTTGATCTTGTTTTTCTTGCTCTCTTATATATTTTTCTATTGTTGCAGTATTTACTCCTACTGTACTCACAAAATATCCCGTCGCCCAAAAATTCCTATTCCCGAATTTGTATTTTAAATTCCCATGTCGCTCAAATATCATCATTGCACTTTTCCCTTTTAAATATCCCATAAAATTTGCCACACTCAATTTTGGTGGGATTGATATTAATAAATGCACATGGTCAGGCATCATATTCCCTGCCAATATTTCTACACCTTTCCATTTACATAAGTCCCTTATTATTTGCTGTATATCTTTTCTTAGTTTATTATATACAATTTTTCTTCTATATTTTGGTGTAAATACTATGTGATACTTGCATAACCAGCGTGTATGTGCTAAACTATTCATGAATGTTATCCTCCTGCGTTTATGATTTAATTGGCTTGAACACCTAGATTATATCATAATTTGGGATAACATTCATTTTTCTTTTGCTTAAGCATTAATCTCACGCACATAGTGCGTGGTTGTTAAAAGGCGAACTTTTCGTTCGCCTTTTCTTTCACTAAAGCAGTAATGAAAAATGCTAGGATTTACCTAGCATTTTTTCATTTCATAAAGTTAACTTGCAATTATTTTTTTTAATTCAAGTAATTATTATTAATTTATCTTTTTCGCTTATGCTTATTTAACACTATTATTATGCACATCCTCATTTTTATCACTACTTTCACTTTTTTCGCTTTCAGTTGTGTGAGTTTTTTCGTTTTTGTTTTCTTTTATGAGGTCTTCTTCTGCTAATTCAAAACAAGCTGTATTAGCTTTTTTATAATCATCATTTTCAACAACATTATTATCTTCAATGACTGGAGTTATTTTATTTTCAATCATAAACATTTTTTTGCTATCTTCATCAATTAAAAAAGTATTTTTGTCAATAGTTTTCATAACTTTCTTTTCGTTATAAAAGATTAAAATGACAGCTCCAAGCACGCAGAATGCAACTGCAACCAAGCCAACAATAGTCATTCCCAAAGTTGAGGCAGTAATATCATTGCTATTAGTATTTTGTGCTGTTCCAATGATAGCAAGTGAAGTAAACAATAACATTGCAAGTGATTGCCCAAATTTCATTGCAAATGTTCTCGCTGCAAAAAACATTCCTTCCCTATTTTCACCAGATTCAATACCATCTGCTTCTGCAACATCTGCAACAATCGATTGTGGGATAATGCCAAGCAATGCCATAGGGAAAGCAGCAATCACACAAATTATTACACCAAAAACTATTCCTGGAATAACACCTATACCAAGTAAACCCGGATTTTCTGAAGTCCCAAGCACCCCAATTAATGTTGCAATGACATAAGCAAGTGCCAATCCTAAAAACCCAGCAATTGTCAATTTCTTTTTGCCAAACTTTTTAACAAGCTTTGAAACTATTGGATAAAAAGCAGCAGAAAGTACTGTCATAACACCCAAAAATATCATTGTATATGATTCGCTTATATTCATTGAGACTTTTACAAAGAAAGGTAACCCTGTTTGAAACAATGTCAAACCAACCCAGTACATTATATCTGACAATGCAAAAGTCCGAAAATTTTTATTTTTAAAAGTTGAGGCAAGTGATTTAAACATATTTGCTTGAGAAGGTGTTGCGTCGACAAAGTCTTTTTCCTTCAAAAGAAAAGTTGGGATAAGCATACAAACTGCAGCAATCACTGCTAACACAATAAAGCAAATACGATAACTCCAAGCAAATCCTACACTACCTCGCATCAATCCAGCAAACACAAAAGGAGTATAAGCAAGCAGTGTACCAACAAAATAAGTTAGTGAAATTGCTGTGGAAATAAACATTCTATCCTCTTGTGTTTTTCCAAATTCTGAAATAAGTGCATTATAAGGTGTGCAATACATTGTCATGAACAAGTAAAACAAAATGATAAAAATTGAAATCCAAGCCACATTCCAGCCACTTATTGCTTGAACAGGTGTGCAGAAAAGAAGAATTGTTACAAGTGCAAGTGGAATTGCTGAATATTGCATAAAAGGAATTCGTCTGCCTCTTTTATTTTTACTTCTGTCAGAAAGTGAGGCGATTAATGGGTCAGTCACTGCATCAAAAATACGGCTTAATGCAGTAATAAGTCCTAAAACAGTCAAAAATCCACCTATTACCAAACCAGGAGTGATATAAAGCAGCGCTCCACCCTGCGAAATATCACTTTCGGTTGGCAAATAAAAAGTTACAAGCCAAGCACTTATTATTCCACTAAGAATAGACCAACCAAGTTGACCAACTGCAAAAATACACATTTGCTTTTTAGATAAACGCTTCATATTTTTTTGAGCTTTTCTGTCCGAGGAAATGCCCCCTCCTTATCATCATTATTTTTTATAACTTAATATTTACATCGGACTGTAAAATACTTCATTTTTTAAGTTTAAACAAAATAAGTTCTACCAAAGCTGCAACTTCTTCCTTTTTGTGTGAATTTACATCTTGAATAACAATATCTGCAACCGAAAGCTTTTTGCAAAGCTCAAGCATAGCATGAGTTGTAGCATAATAAAATATTTCCCAATTTGCAACAGCAGCTATACTTCCGTCTTGCACACCTTGATTGTAAGCAAAACTAAACACAGCCTTAAACTGCTCTAATCCAGAAGAATATTCTCCTATATCAGTTTTGCCTTCGCTCAGCAAATACGCATCAAATTCATTGATAAATTTAAAAAGTTCACAATGCTCATTAAATATTTTTTGATACCTATTGTAAAACTCCGAAAGTTGTTCAAAACCATTTAATGTTTTTGGAATGTTAAAGTATTGCTCAAAAATTTTGTTTTCAAGTTTTACAGCTACATCACAAACTAAGTTTTGTTTAGATGAAAAATAACGATAAATTGTTGCCTCGCCAACATTAGCTTTGATTGCAATATCTTTAATTGTAACATCTCCAATAGATTTTGCCAAAAACAAATCTATTGCGTTATCAATGATAAAATTTTTCTTGACATCTTTAATTGTCATAAATTCACCTATTTTTTTGATAGTTAAACTATCTTTTTGATATATTCTCTATCAAAATTATATCATTATATTTTTTTAATGTCAATACCTATTTTTAATTTGCAATAAAAAAACATACCCCATATCAAATGGAATATGTTCTTATTTCACTTTTAGTTTAAAACATAAATTGTTATTTTGCAATTTTTAGTTATATTTTTAAATAACAAATGTTGCTATAATTGCAATTTTTATAAAAATTCTTATTATATATAATATTTTTTGTGAAAAACAAATTAATTTTTATTTTAAAACTGTAATTTGCTAACTTGATTTAATCAAAAATATAGTATTGTAACAAATAAATATAAATTACTTATTATTTTTTAATTCCTCAAGATACTCACTTATTCTTTTGATTGCTTTTTTCAATTTTTCCATACTATAAGCATAGCTAATACGCACAAAATCATTGCCGTTTTCACCAAAAGCACTACCCGGTACAACTGCAATTTTTTTTGTAAACAGCAAATCATTTGCAAATTCTTCGCCGTTCATACCTGTGCTTGATACTTTTGGAAAAACATAAAACGCACCTTTTGGTTCAAAACATTCAAGTCCCATATTGTTTAGTTCCTTAACCAAATATCTACGGCGCTTGTCATATTCTTCGTGCATTTCTTTTACGCTTGCAAAATCAGTTTCAAAAGCATCGTTAAGCGCTTTTAGTCCTGCATATTGGCTTACAGTTGGTGCGCACATTATGCCATATTGGTGGATTTTGTACATTTGCTGCAAAAATTCTCTTGGGCAAGCCACATATCCTAATCTCCAACCTGTCATTGCAAAAGCTTTGGAAAAACCATTTATAACAATAGTTCTCTCCCTCATACCATCTAAAGCTGCAATTGAGGTGTGCACCTCGTCGTATGTAAGTTCAGAATAAATTTCGTCGGAAATAACAATTATGTCATTTTCAATGCAAAGTTTTGCAATTTCAACCAAATGCGATTTTTCCATTATTGCACCTGTTGGATTGTTTGGATAAGGCATAATCAACACTTTTGTTTTGCTTGTAATTTTTTCAAGCAAATCTTTTGGTGCAACCTTAAAATCATTTTCAACCACACAATTTACAGGAACAGGAACGCCACCACACAAAGATACGCAAGGCGAATATGACACATATGATGGGTCAGGGATAAGCACTTCATCCCCGGGATTTAACAATGCTCTCAAAGCAAGGTCAATGCCTTCACTTGCCCCAACTGTAACCAAAATTTCGTCATTTGGGTCATAAGTCAAGTTGTAACGCATATTAAGATATTTGCCGATTGCCTCACGCAATTCAAGCATACCTGCATTGGAAGTGTATTGGGTATACCCTCTTTTTATACTTAAAATTGCTGCATCACGAACTGACCAAGGTGTAACAAAATCTGGCTCGCCAACACCCAAAGAAATTGCATCTTTCATTGAGTTTGCAACATCAAAAAACTTTCTGATTCCTGAAGGTTTAATGTTTTTTGTAATATCACTTATATATTTATCGTAGTTCATCTTATCATCTCTCTTTTATCACTGACACTTTCGCCAAAAGAAACACCGCTTGACTTATATTCTTTCATAATAAAATGTGTTGCAACACTTACAACGCTGTCGATAGCAGACAATTCCTCTGACACAAACAAAGCTATATCCTTGATACTTTTACCCTCAATGGTCAAAGCCAAATCAAAAGTACCACTCATAAGATACAGATTTTTAACCATATCAAATTTTGCAATTTCTGTTGCGATTGCCTCATATCCAGATTGACTTTGAGGGTTAACTTTAACCTCAATCAAAGCATCCACATACTCGTCACCCGCTTTTTCGTTGTTAATAATGGTAGTATATTTTACAATAACACCACTTTCTTCAAGTTCCGCGACTATTTTGGCGACAGTTTTTTCATCTGAATTAACCATATTTGCAATTTGCGCAGCTGAATATCTGGCATCTTCTTTTAAAAGTTCAATAACTTTTTTTGTAATTTTGTCCATAATATACTCCTTTATATTGATATAGTTTTTTATGCTCCCACACAAAAACAATCAAACTGAAATGTTTTGCTGTGCGTTAGTGCTAAAATAATCATTTTAACAACATTTATTTATTCACATTGTTGTTTGTTTTATTTCAAAAACAAAGATTTTTATCCCTATTTTTATTTAAAAGTATACACCATTTGCAATAAAAAGTCAATAATATTTTTTTAAATGTATAATCTAATTTAAAATGCTTATAATAACATTGTTAGCGAAAGCTAAAATCAATCTCTAGGAGGTAAATATGGCATCAAATTGTACTTGTCGTACAGGTGAAAAGCCAGGCAAAGGTTGCTATTCATGCACAAATTGTGGCACAGATATTCACCTAAATCAAAACGACAAATGCCCACCATGCCCAAAATGTACTAACACTTCTTTCACAAAAGTTTAATTAGTCATTAAGAGATGGTTTCATACAAAATATTTGCTATCAAATTGTTTTATGGTATGTAGCAAATCTCAATCCGCTTTAATGCCGATTTTCGATTGATTTTTTTTGGTAGACATCAAAAATTAACCCGAAAAAACAATACTAATAAATAATCAAAAATAATTAATTGAAAATAAAAATTAAATTCACTTGTTATTAAAATTATTTGTTTATACTGCAAATATTTTGTATCAAAAACAGCGATTAGAAATAATCGCTGTTCTTTGTTTTATTTGTTTTTCTTGCTCTTCTTTTTACCTTTTGACTTTGAATCTTTCTCATTGTCACTTTCAATTTCGTTTGAAACATCTTCCAATGCTGTTTTAAACTTTTTAAGTTTTTTCACTTCACTTTCACGACAAGCATACATCAATACTCTTTCATTTTTGTTTTCAAGTGCTTTTATGTTCAAAATATCTTTTTCTCTCACAATAAATGTCCAATCATTATTTTTCATTAAATGTGCATTCACATAATTGTTGTTTAAGTCGTTAGTTACAGCTTGATTGCTATCTTTCAAATCTTCGCTGTTTTGTGGTTTTTCTCTTTCACTCAAAGAAGAAGTATCTTGCGTGTTGACTGGAGCAGAAACAGGAGGCAGTGTTTGAACAATATTTTCCTTTGCCTTTCTGTTTTGCAACAAAATTGTAACCATAAAAATTAAAACAATCAACAACAAAATTGCAAAAACATTTCCGATAATTAAAACCCAACCGAACAATGACAAATTGCCATTTGTGCCAGTCCACAAGCTATTGCCACCATTACTTTCATTGTTATTGTTTCCACCATTTGTGCCATTACTGCCTTCTCCATTATTGTCGTCACTGCCGTCATTTTCGCCATCGTTATCTCCACTGCCCGGATTAGGGTTGATTGCAGTTTTAAACTGATATGGTTCAGTTTCGCTAATAATTTCTCCATTATACTCCACAAAAACATTTCCTTCAAAAGTATCTTTTGCTCTCAATGAAATTTGATAGTTTGTGTTGTATTTCAAACTTGTGTTTGCTGGCAACATATTGCCGATAATGATGCCATTTCTTATCTCATAAATCACAAAATCAAAATATTTTTTAATTTCTTCTGCATCATCACCAAGCAACACAGGCTTTTTATTTCCACTATTTTCTTGCCAGCCTAACATAATAAACACAAGTGGCTTGATTTCAAGAGTAACAGCAAATGCATTTTTATCGCTATCACTCCACAAAACATTGTCTGCCACACAGCCATTGCTTGTGTTTGTTCCATCTTTAAAGATTATTTCTATTCTATAATTGTTTACATTAACAAAGTTCCAGTTGTCATTTTCAGTCGATATTTGGTTATTATCCTTATCGTAGACTTTGATTTCAAAATATGTTTTCCAATTTGATGGCATATTGGCAACATCGCTCAACTCAAATCCATCCTCTTCAAAAAACTGAATTTGATTTGCAAGAGGTTTTTTTATTTTCAAACTTTCAATTTCAAAGTCAAATTGTGTTTTACCAATTATGATAAAATCTTTCAAATCTTCCCTTAGTTTAACTTGAGCTTTATACTTACCTGCATTTTTAGGGGCAGATTGCAAAGGCGTGCCATCCGATGCAAAATAAGACACAATCAAATCATTTGCAGTAAGTCCACCACCACTGAGTGAAAAATTTGCTTGTTGCTCGCTATTGTTGAACACCACTTTTTTATTTGTAATATCAACACTTACACTATTGCTGGTTGAGCCTGTTTGCATTGTTGCAACCAATTCTGTGCTTTCTGTACCATTGAAAACCAATGTGCAGTTTGTTGCATTAAAATCTCCACCACTTGTTTTTAATGTAGCTTTTACCCAATAAGTTTTAACTTCCGTCAAATCAAACTCTGCAAAAATTTCATCCAAAGTGATTTGCTGTGTCATTGCTGAATCTTTATAATAAGTATAATCAACCCCAGCTGTTACAATATCCCCCATATCAAGCACAGGCAAAGCAATGGTTACTCCGTCTTGAGTTGTACCCTCTCGCATCCATTGAGTGACAATTTTTTTCTTCACAATTTGCCAATTATGTTTTAATGTTGGATAATTGACAAGTTCAGTATTTTCAGGGATGTTATAATTCTCATTGTTGCTTTCTATTTCAATTATTTCTGCAGTATAGGTACCAAGATCCTTTTTGACATTGTTGCTGTAAGTAAGCGTCAAACAAGATGGCAACCCCGACTTGATTGTCACACTTTGATTTAGGGCATTATACTCAAGTTTATCTGCGCTCCACTCAACTTTTGAAAAGTCAATATCCATCTTTTTTATGGTGACTTTTATCCATCGCACAGTATCTGACTCAATATGCTCACTATCAGTTGTATCTGCCTCGCCCCTAAATTTTGGCTTTCGTTTTTCTTTTACTAAGGCAATATAGTCATCTGACCAACCATTTTGCGCACCATCAATGTCCACTTGTTTATAAAACGCGTTAATATAATTTTCTGTTATTTCAAACTTAACCCAATAATCGCCAGATTCTTTAAATTCATTAATATCGTTTGGATAAGTAATGTCTATATAATTATCTTTATGCTCAAAAATATCACTATCAAACCAATCTGCCTTAGTATCATTAGCAAGACTTTTGATAGTATGCACCTGTTCATTGTAGGTAACTTGCATATCATTTGGGCTATTCAGTTCTTGCGTTACAGCACTCAAATTCAAATGTATTGCAGGACGCACACCAAGTTCTACATTGCAATAATTTGAGCTAATTTCGCCATTTGACAGTATATCATACATTTGATTATATGTGCTGACAGATCCTGAACGCAACATCGCTGTTTCGCCTGCACTAAAAGACAATTGCTCAGCACTTAATTGCCATATGGATGAAACTTTAGGACGATTTACAATTCCACCTGTTTCAGTCATTGAAGGCAACCAAATGTAATCATTGCCCCAAGCATCATATCTCGTCATCTCCCCGTTAGGATTTTTATAAGTATCGGATGGCTTTGGCTTGTTAATATACCATCCGTTATTCAGTTCATCCAATGCCTCATTGATTAATTGATTTTGATAAAAACCTCTGCCAATTTGTGTTTGTTTATGATGATAATTAATATTTTTTGGTTGCACCAAATACCTAGTTGCAAAACTGTTTTCTCCTGTTTGATTAAACAAACTCCACTTTGAATCAGTAAGCAAATCATGCCTTATAAAACTGCTACTATAAACATTATTTCCGGGATTATCAGTATTATAAGAATGTGACTTAGATACTCCATCAGGCTGTGCAAGATAAAGGGTCAACACTGCATCTTCAATGCCATTTACATCAGTAATAGTAAGAGATGCTGCAATCCATTCTCTTCCGTCAAGCATAACTCTCAACCCCTCTGGACTTCCTACCTTTGCATTTATTTCTGTTGCAGGTATAACATAGCTACCTGTTTGACTCTCCGTCATAGTTTTAATATAACTTACTGGATTTTGCTCTCCAAACAATGTATCAAGCAATTCCGTCATAACTATTTTATTGAAATTGCCTGTTGATTTGTTATATAGCTCTTTAGTTTCTTCTTGACTTTCATAAGCATTTTCGGATGTCATTGTAACACCCGTGTTTGGAGAAACAAATGATGTCAAAAAACTACCTGAAAACAGCAAAATCATAACAATAATCACAATTACAAAATTTTGTTTCATTTTTATTTTTGTCATATTATTTTCTCCTTTGTAATCAATTTATAAAATGACGAAATTCACATAATGCAGTGTTTTTATTGCACATTATGTGTCAAAAGTGTCAAAAAAGGTATACATTTTCTGACACGATAGCTAGTATTGAAAATTATAAGTATAAGTTATAATAACAACATTTTTTATAACCTTTATATTTATATAATATAAAAAATATCAAAAAATGTCAAGAGAAAAGGTGTCAGAAAATGTATACTTTTTCTGACACTTTTTTTACACTTTGTTTAAAATCAAAAAAATAGTCTTACTCTGCAACCATCTTTAATTAAAAAACACTGACAAAAAATTTTAAATAATTTTAAATTTTTTGCCGAAAATCGATATAAAACACAGATTTTATCTGTACTTTGTTAAATTTTGTTTTAAAATTTTAATATAAAGCTTAAACAATAAACTATATTAAAAATGCCTTAGACCAAATTTAAATTCGCAAAAAAATAACGCACTTGAAAATTTCTTTTCAAGTGCATTTATTTTGTTAATTTGATTTTAATTTTATTTTTTAGACATATTATTTCTTGCAAGTTACAACCAATAATACTGAACTTTTACAAATCAAACATTATTACAATCTCAAAGCAAAAAACTTAAATTTTAATTGCTTGTTTTAAATCAATCTTGTTTGCTTGGCAAACACTCAATAAGCACAGCATTGCCCTCAACGCTAAACTTGCCCTCTGCAACATATGGCAAAAAGAAATAGTCACCTTTGCCAATTTTTTGAGAATAGTTCTCACCTTTGACAACAGCCTCGCCTTCCAAACATATGTATACACTTGGAGCATAATCCATCACAAAGCTGCCACCTTTCAAAATGTGTCTGTTTTCTGCAAAACAAGTGGTGTCTTTGTAAGTAATAAGCTCTTCTTTAACATAACTTGGAGTGTTGATAACAACTTTAGGGGCGATTTTCGCAAGGTTAATTGCTTTTTCTCCCACAAGATTATAATCAAAACAATCAAGTGCAGTGGACTTATCCAAGCCGATATATTTTTCCTCTTCGCTGATTTTGTAATCTCCACACCAGTTTTCAGGTTGAATGGTAAAGTCTGTTGGTTCTTGCACTTCTACAATTGTGCACCCCTCGCCGATAGCGTGAATCAATCCACCCGGAATCAAATACATATCGCCAACATGAGCCTCAACCCCATTCAAAATTGTGCGCATAACATCTTTGTTTTCAAGACTTTCTTCCTCCAAAGCAGAAAATTTATCTTTGCCAATATAATTGTTAAAACCAAAATAAATTTTTGCATTAGGACGAGTGGCAATTACAAGCCAAGCCTCAGTTTTTCCGTACTCACTATTAAAATGCTTTTTAGAAAAATCTTTTGTTGGATGCACTTGCACAGGAAGTCTAATTGCACTATCCAAATACTTAACCAAACAATCGTATTTTCTGTTTCCAAGCAAAAGTTCTTTTTCCTCTTGCAAAAAATCATCAAAGAAAATATCTGTTCCTTTAATAACAGAAACACCATCACGCTCTCCAAAATATTTTGGGTTGATAGCCTTAACTTTGCTTGCAATCCACTCTTCTGGGAACAAAGTATCTTCAGCTTTTTCCCCTCTTAGCTCTGCATATTGCAAACCACCTAAATAAATACGAAAAACTCTGTTTAATTCAAAAAACAACGGCTCACTTGCCAATTTCTTTTTATCCATAACACACCTCAAAATTATTTTTAAATCTTTTATATTACCATTTATTTAATACTTAGCAGCATAAGAAAAATTTGATATCCTTCGACTACGCTCAGGATGATAAGAACAAACAGTCTATAGTCGGAGATTCTTCAACTGCACTGCGTCTCGCTCAGAATGACACTATCATTGTCATTTCGAGCGTAATGGGCTCCCCACAAAATATCCTTTTTTGAGTATAGGAGAAATCTCATACAACGCTTGTTGATTAAGGGAAATCATAATGACATTATCATAAAAAATTTGTCTTAAAATGATATCAATTATTTTAAACTTATTTTTAGCTTTTTGATATCCTCTTGAGTTGGCATTGATTCGATTGCACCTTTTTTGCCGATTACAACACCACAACCCAAACTTGCAAAATCCATTGCTTGTTTAATTCCGTCCAAAGTCAAGTTTGCCTCACCACAATTCAATTTGTACAAAACACAACCAATAAAGCAATCGCCAGCGCCTGTTGTATCCACAACATTTACATCAGCTGCGGCAGAAAAATATGTATTGCCAGTTCTGTCATAAACACTTGCACCACTGCCACCTTTTGTGACAATCAGCAATTTGCTTTGCTTTGCAAGGTCAAAAAGTTGTTTTACTGCAACCTCTTCATTGTTTTCGCCTGTAAGCAAAACAAGCTCGTCATCAGTAACTTTAACAATATCAGCAACTGACAAAAACTCTTTTATAGTGCTCACACAATTTTCAATATTATCCCAAAGTCTTTCACGAACATTTACATCAAAAGAAACTATGCAATCATTTGCTTTTGCAAGCTCAATCGCACGCTTGTGCGCGTACTTGGACGGAGATTCAACCAATCCAACTGAACAAAAATGCAAAATATCTCCCTTTTCAAACAAATCATTAGGAATTTCTGATTTGTCAAGCATAAGGTCACAACTTTGGTTGCGATAGAAATTAAATTCCCTATCGCCATTTTCATCGTGAGAAACAAATGCAAGTGCAGTTTGATATCTTTTATCAATTATTGTGTAATCAGTGTTAACACCCCACTTTTTCATATTTGCGAGCAAAAATCTTGAAAAAATATCCTCACTTAATTTGCCAAGATAGCAACCAACACCACCAAGCTTTGCAATGCAAGCACAAACATTGCTTGGCGCACCACCTGCTTTTGCTGCAAAAGTAAGATCCTCCCCTGTTGGCATAAAATCAATTAAACTTTCCCCAATACAAACAACTTTACTCATTTTATCCTCTTTTTAAAATCATATTAAACTTTCACATTTTTTGGAATTGAACTATAATAAATCCAGTTGCCAAAATTAATTGGAATCATAAAAACTTTTATTCTGAACAAATTGTCGCTCAATCTTGAACCTTTTGGCACAACATCGCAAACACTTGACACAAGCAAATCATTTTTAACTTGCTCTGCATCCATTTCCCCAACTTGCAAAGTTACAACTTTTTTCTCTCCTGCCAAAATGTCAAAATAGTTATCGCTGAATGGCTTTGTAATTGTTTTTGAATGAACTCTTACAAGTCTTGCGAATTTATCAGCTGTCAAAGTGATTTTTGCAACACCATCTTCAACCTCAACATCAAAAGTGATGTTTGATTGTGGCAATTTCAAATTTCTTTCCTTGTCAAACAAGAAAGTTTTGTGTGAAACAACTTTGCCATCCAAATGCAAATCTGCCACAAACACGCAATTTTTCAAGTTTGCGCACTTGCCTTTCAAAAAGTTGATTTTTATATTTTGAATATGTTTTGAAGAATTTGCAGGGATAGTGTAATCCGAACTCTCCTCATACAAAAGTTTTCCGTCAAAATCATACAAATTGCAAACAACTTTGCAAGATGTGTCTTTCAATTCCTCCAATGTGTCATTGATAACATAAATGTCAAGATCTTTTTTGCTATCTTCAATTGACAACATAATTGGTGCAAAGAAATGTTTTGATGTGTATTGCAAAGCCTTAAAATTGCCATAGTAATCCACACTTGACCATGAGCAAACTGGCCAGCAATCATTGTATTGCCAGAAAAGTGAACCGTTACATCTGCCTTTGTTGCGTCTCCAATGCTCAGTTGCATCCCTAATGCACTCTTGCTCGCAAATTTGTGACAAATAAATATAGTCTTCAAATTTTTGTGGCAAACGGAACCTTGATGCAATATAAAACGCCATTTTCATATTACCACTTGCACATTTTTGGTGATTTTTGAAAACTTCACTTGTAAGTGAATAATCTTCTGGTTTTGCATAAGTTTCAATTGTTTTAATGTCAGGCAAACTTTCAAAACCAAACTCACTGCAAAATCTTGTCATACGCTTGCGATAATAATTCATAGGTTTCAAGCCGTGCCATACTGCCCACAAATGTGTGTCGCCGACATTGTCATTTGAAAATCCGTTGTCGTGCGCAATACCAACAGGAGTTCCTGCAATATATGGCGTAACCTTATCAAATCTGCTGACTGCCTCTGGCAAAATATCCCAAAAGAATTTTTTTGTCCAAGCAACATAGTTTGTGCGAAGTTTCCAAGCGATTGCCATAAGTTCAATTTCGTTGTTACCACACCACAATCCCAAACTTGCGTGATGACGCAATCTTTGAACTTGATATTCCACTTCTTTAAGCACATTTTCTCTGAAATCTTCCATAAAGAATGGATAAGGTTGACAAGCAAAAGCAAAGTCTTGCCAAACAATTATACCATACTCGTCACACAAATCATAAAACTCCTCGCTTTCATAATAGCCACCACCCCAAACTCTTATCATATTAAAATTACAATCGGCAGCAGATTTTATGTAATACTCAAGTTTTTCTTTGCTTGTTCTGTTTACAAAAGTGTCAGACGGAATCCAGTTTGCACCCTTTGCAAAAACTGGTGCTCCATTAAGCACAAATTGGAAATTCTTACCGAATTTATCCACATCTTGGTTAAGTTTGATTGTTCTAAGTCCAATCCTTTTGCTTTGCTCGCTCAAACTTTTGCCGTTTGCTAAAATCTCCACCTTAACAGTGTAAAGAGGTTGTTTTTCTGTTCCTGAAATGTCTCTTATCCACCAAAGTTCAGGTGTTTCAATTTCACAATTAGCAGTAGCCTTATCTGTGCAAGCAGATTTGTTTTCAAAAATCAACTTGCCTGATGGAGAAAGTACGCTTACTTTGCACTCAATTTCAGTTTTATCAAAATTGTCAATTGAAGTGCTAATTGCAAGATTAACTTTGCCATCATTGTGTGTTTGATTTATCAAAACGCTGTTTATTGTTGCAACATTTAAGCCTTCAACATAAATATCGCCACTTATTCCACTTGGTGTAAGCACAGGACCCCAGTCCCAACCAAAGTGACATTGTGGTTTACGAATATGCGGAATGCCGTTAAGTCCATTGCAGTTTGCAGGGGTTGTTTCCTGCTTTTGTTTGTTCAAAACATACTCAACAGGAGAATAGAATCTTATTTTGATTTCATTTTCTTGCTGTGCATAAGGTTTAATGTCAAATTTATAGCAAATATGATGATTTTCGCCTTTGCCAACCAAATTGCCATTGACAAAAACATCGCAGATAGTATCCAAGCAGTCACATACCAAATTGATTTTTTCACTACTCAAAATATCCTCTGTAAGACTGAAATTTCTTGTATACTCCCAATCTTTTTCACTAACCCAATAAAGCTCCTTTTCATTTGTGCCATAAAATGGGTCAATAATCAAATTGTTGGATAACAAATCCAGATAGTTGCAACCGGGCACTTGCGCCGGATACCACTCATTTTTTTCTGCTTGTTTAAATTTCCACTCGCCATTCAAACTGAATTTCATAATCAACACCTCTTATTGAATTTTAATGATTTAAATTGTTATCAAATAATTTTTGGCTTAATGCCTTCCACTTGCTCAATATCCAAAAGCAATTTTTCTTTTAATTGTTTTTTAATTTGTTTATATTCTGCTTTTTTAATCACATTGTTGTGTTGTGCCTTATCTTTTTTATTGTCATACAAAAGCTCTCCCTTATAGAAATTGCTTTTTGCCTTTGTCATTCCAAAAGAAAATGGCTTTTTCACGCTGTAAGTATAGTCTTCAGTGATGATAGCTCTGCCCAATTGAGACTCACTTATCTGCATAAAAATATGATCTCTGCCCTTGCCACTCTCAAGCATTTTCAGTATGCTTTGACTTTGATAATTGCTTGGAATCTCCACCTTAGCTATATCCAAAATTGTGGCAGTCAAATCAAGCAAACTTACAAAACCATCAAAATTTTTGCCAATATATTTGCTTGTGATATCATTCTTTTTCAATCCACCACCTGTCATAATAAGTGGGATGTGTGCGCTTGCCTCGTGAGCACTGCGCTTGTATTCCATATTTCTTGTTTTAAAGTGACAGCCGTGGTCGGATGTATAAATCAAAACGCTGTCATCCCACAAGCCTTTATCATGAACAGCTTTTACCAAATCTGCAAAATTGCTGTCCAATCTTTTGCAACATGCCAAATAATGTGCAAATTCTTCTTTATAATTTCCGTTTAGTCCAATCAAATCCTCTGGATAAGGATAGTTTTCAAACTCTTTGTCCTCGCCTTCCACACATTGGAATGTGTTTTTGCCATTTTGATGATGTGGCTCAAGTTGTGAAATCATAAGAAAAAATGCTTTGTCACTATTGTAATTTTTAATATAATCAATTGCAAAATCGTTTATACAATCACTTCTTACACCTTTAAACTCAACTTTGTTATTGTTTTTGTCAAACAAAAATCCACCATTTATATCTGATGTGAATTCCAAACAATCTGCTGCAAGCCAACAATCGTTGTACCCCCCTCTGTACTCCTCAGGCATAGCTTTTGTTTGCAAATTGTTGTGAGGATTTGTGCCTGCTGTGTCTGATGCCAAATGCCATTTGCCGATATATGAAGTGTTATAATCAGACTTGTTAAGACATTTTGCAAGCGCATTTTCATAATTCGGATTCATTGAAATTCCGTTTATGTAGCAGTCGTTTTCGCTTGCATAAAGTCCTGTTTGAATGCACGCTCTTGCAGGTCCACAAACGGGCTGACAAGTGTAGCAGTTATCAAAAAAAATGCTTTCATCCAACATATTGTGCAAATTTGGCGTCACTTTTTCGTTGATAGTGTCAAATCTTTGCTGATCGCTGAAATATAAAATAATATTCATTCAAGTTCCCCTTAATATAATAATTATATAATATTTTACCATAAAATAGTATTTGTGTCAATACCCAACTTTTCAAATACTCACACATCAAGGCAAAAAAACAAAGTAAAAAATTGCCTTTTGGGTTACCATTTAATAGTTAATATCCAAACAATTCATACTCACACTAAATATGCTTTCATTTTATACAAAAAGGCATTGATTTAAGCTTTATTGTTGACAATTAAAACAAATAATGCTATGCTGAAATTGTATAATTTGCAATAAATATTATAGGAGGAAAATATGTTTTTTACAAAATTTTTGTTTAAACAAATTGACTATTTTGGATATTTGCCTCAAAACACATACCACGATAAAAATGCTGTGAAAATTGCGAGCAATCAAGTTTATAATACCGAAAATACAAAGCACTGCACTCTTGATTTGATTTGTCAAAAAAAATCCTTGCAACAAAAGCAAGCTGTGTTTGTCAATCTGCATGGTGGTGGCTTTGTTGCAGGAGATAAAAAATACCGAAAATCTTTTGCAGAATATGTTACACAGCACAATGTTAAAGTGCTTAATGTAAACTATGGCTTAGCCCCCGATTGCAATCTTTTGCAAATAATCAATGAACTATCTGCAATATTTGATTGGATTAAAAACTATGCTGAAAGCTACGGCTTAGACGAGAATAAAATAATACTTTGTGGAGACTCTGCTGGTAGTTATCTTGCACTTTGCCTTTGTGCATTAAGCATTAACAATGAGTACGCAAAAGCAATAAATGCTACGAAAATCGATACTAAAATCTCAGGACTTGTACTTTTTAGTGGTGTTTACTACCCAACAGATTCACTCGCAAGCAATATGATTTTTGGTGTTAATCATTCACTTTGGGAGTTTTTGTGTGGCGAAAAATTTGTCTCAACTGACTCTTGCAAAATGCACCCACTTTATAGCGTTATTGATATCGGTAACTTTTTGACAAAAGATTTTCCACCCGTATTTATCACTCACTCTGATAAAGATATTTTTTGCAAAGGAAACGGACAAAAACTTGTTGAAAAACTAAAATCAATGCAAATACCTTATCACGAAGTGCACTCAACAAGTGATATGCACGACTGGCAAGAAAATATGTTTACTAAAGCCTCAAAACTTACACTAGCAGAGTTTGATAACTTTATGGCTGACCTTCTTTCAAATAAAATCACAACCGAAAATAATCGCTCAATAACAATTTGCAGAGGAAAAATCATTTAAGTTAACAAAAAAATAATTTTAGCACTTTGTTTTTAAAAAGCAAAAAGTCGGAATTTTCCGACTTTTTATTTTGTTAATTGTATTTTTTTGTTATTTCAAACAAAATTTAATTAGTAGCAATTTATTTCCTTTCTAACTTTTTCAATTTCTGACTTACATTCATACATATCATATTGCAATTCTTTCATTCTTCTTTTTAGTGGCGAAGTATAAAGTGCATTGCTCAAACTAGAAAACAAGCCTTTTACAAAAGGAATAATATTTAAAACAGCGAGAACAGCTGCGTATACCACACCAATAGGAAATAATATTATAAGCCACGCTTGTTTCCAACTTTTTGCTTTTATGCAATTCATAATTATAATCACTGCCATACAAACAAGAATTGCTATCAATCCAAAATAATTGTACAAAAATCTTGCATTGCCAATGTTTAAACCTATTATTAAAACTGCAATTAACGATGTGATAAATATCACAATATTAGGAACAAAAGTTGAAAATTTAACTTGTTTTGCTTCACATTTTTGTTGCAAATCATTAAATTCAATAGCTTTTTTATTCAAATGCAATTTTGTTTTCATCAATTGTTTAAAGTTATTTACACGATTTTTTATTTCAACATCATCACAATTAGTCAAATATACAAAATCTGGGCTGTTATATAATTGATTGATAATGCTATCGTCACTTACAATTTTATCAAACATTTCTTGTTCATTTATGCAACCAAAATCAATCAAAAACAATCTGTATTTTGCTACTACATTATTAGGCATTTCTTTTATCACATTGACATAAAAATGAGATGCTTTCAAATTGGTTTTGTCTTCTTCAAGCAGTTGCTCAATTTTTTGATTGCAAGCTGAAATATACTCGTCCAATTCATCACTCAAATCTTCATCTGCAAGTTGCATTGCTTTTACAAATTCAGGCTGCTCTTTCAAATCAAACAAAATACTATAATTGTTAACATTGTTGCAGTGATTGATTTTCGCAAGCAATTCTTCTTTGCTTACGCAATCATTGCTTGTCAATAAAAGTGCATATAGTGCATCAATATTTGATTGATTTTGCAACAAAATCCTTTGATAAAATCCTATATTATCCAAATCAATATTTTCTTTTTTCAACAAGATATTAATTTTATTTTCACAATCAAATTTAATTGATTCCAATTTTTCAGCAATGTTACCATCTGCATATTTTTGACATATAATAAAGTTGCGATTTTTGACTACATCAAGGAAAAATTCACAATTGTTGCTGTCAAAAGCATTATCAAGTTTAGCTAGCAATCCATCAAAATTCACACAATTATGGTCAAGCAACATTAATCCAAACCAAGCATCGGCATTTTCCGGATTACATTCCAAAGCCTTTTCAAAATACATCCTTGCTTTTTCAAAATTGTTCACTTCCAACTCTTGCTTTGCACGAGTTAGCAATGTACCAACAGTTGCACCTGTAGATTGAGAATTGAAATTTTTCAATCTTTCTTCCAACTCTTTTTGTGCCCTTTTCTGCTCTTCTATTTGTTTTTTGATTTCCTCATTTTGTGAATGTTTTCGCCGTTCTTCTTCCTCTCTTTTTGCTCTTGCTATTGGAGTGTGATTTTGCACAAACTTCACAATTTCAAAGTCTGACTCTCGCTTAGAATAGTCTATCCCCTGTATTCTGCCATTGTTATCCCCCGGCAATCTGTCAATAGGCTTTCCATTGTATACTATTGTCAATGAGTCATTTTCTTTTTCCTCATTTTTAATTAGTGACTTAAATCTTGTATATTCATTTTTTACCCAAGGTGTTCTCAAATACTCCTCGTCGCTACACACAACAAGCATTGTTTCTGCTGTGTACAACGCATACAATATCATTGCCTCGTAGTTTGCTCCACTTCTGCCTTTTATCTCTCGCTCGGAGAAAAATGGTCGAAAATCATGTCTTTTTAGCAAATCATAAATGGAATCTGCATTGTATGCATCATTTGTCCAATTCTTTTTTGAAATGTCTGCTTGTTCCACACCCGTTTGTGACACTTTAACGCATATAAAGCAATCATAATCCAAACCAGATTGTTGCAATTTCAAAAATTCCTCACGGATATAGTCAATATCTTGTGCTTTGCTAAAATACTCACTTTTTTGCTCTGCACCTGCACATCTCAATGCTTTTAAGTAATTTTTGTTTGCTTGAAACTCTTTATCATTGAACTCATGACAAATTGGTTGCAAACGATTGTTTACAGCATCTTTTATATACTGCACTTTAAACTCTGCAAGTGCCATACCCCAATATGCCTCAGGTTCTTTATTATTCAACTGACTTGCTTTTTCAAAAGCTGTGTAAGCCTCATCAAAATGGCAAGCATCCAAATTATGTTCACCAATTTGCAAAAATTGCAAAACTTCGTTGTTACTATCCTTTTTGGGGATAGTAAATATGCTGTCACAATACTCACATTTAAGCACACCATTTTCATTTGTGGCTGCTTGAAATAAAGCACCACAATTTTTACACTTAAAACTTTGCAATTCAGACATAATTCTCCTTAAATTTTTGACGAAACTTTTTATTTACTTTTTTGCAATTTCATATCTAACTTATAAATTTAAGTTAAATAAAACTAAATTTTTAAAATTATTATAATTTAAACAAAAAATAGTTTTTTAACCACAAACATTCTATTTGATTTATTATTACTAAATTATTATATCATTTTAAAAATTTTGTGTCAAACAAAATGTCAAATTATTGAACAATAAAAGGCTACCGATTGGTAGCCTTAAATTTGTTTTATTTCATTTAATTGTTAAAAGTTCAAATAATTTTAAAAATTACTTAGTTCTTTTGATAAGCTCGTCGCACTCTTTTGCAAGCTCTGCTGGAAGTTTATCGCCAAATTTAGTGTAGAACTCTTTAATACCCTCAGCCTCTTTAGCCCAAGCAGCATTGTCAACTTCAAGGATAGATTCCAAAGTATCAAAAGAGCAATCACAACCTTCAAGGTTGATATCTTTTGCATATGGAACAAAACCGATAGCTGTTTCTTTAGCGTCAACAGTGCCTTCAATTCTCTTAATCATCCAGTCAAGAACACGCATATTGTCGCCGAAACCAGGCCATACGAAGTTGCCGTTTTCATCTTGACGGAACCAGTTTACATTGAAGAACTTAGGTTGTTTGTCAGCAGGGATTTTGCTGCCCATTTCAATCCAGTGACCGAAATAGTCGCCCATATGATATCCACAGAATGGTAGCATAGCCATTGGATCTCTTCTCAAAACGCCTGTTGCACCAGTTGCAGCAGCAGTTGTCTCAGAAGACATAATTGAACCAACAAATACACCGTGATTCCAGTTTCTTGCTTGGTATACAAGTGGAGTAGTTTTTGCACGACGACCACCGAAGATGAATGCGCTCATTGGAACGCCAGTTGTAGACTCAAATTCAGAGCTGATGCATGGGCAGTTTACAGCAGGAGCTGTGAAACGGCTGTTTGGTTGAGCACCTTTAACATCAGATGTCTTACCATTCCACTCATTACCCTTCCAGTCAATAGCATTTTCTGGAGGATTTTTATCCATACCTTCCCACCAAACAGTGTTGTTCTCTTTGTTCAAAACAACATTTGTGAAGATAGTGTTTTTCTTAGTAGCTTGCAAAGCATTAGGGTTAGATTTCATTGATGTACCAGGAGCAACACCGAAGAAACCATTTTCTGGGTTGATTGCATAAAGTCTGCCATCTTTACCAGGTTTAATCCAAGCGATATCGTCGCCTACGCACCATACTTTGTAACCAGCTTTCTTATATCCTTCTGGAGGGATAAGCATTGCCAAGTTTGTTTTACCACAAGCACTTGGGAAAGCAGCGCCCATATAGTAAATTTTGCCATCTGGCTTTTCAATACCAAGGATAAGCATATGCTCAGCCATCCAACCTTCGTTGCGACCTTGGAAAGAAGCAATACGAAGAGCAAAACATTTTTTACCCAAAAGTACATTTCCACCGTAACCACTGTTTACAGAGATAATTGTGTTATCCTCTGGGAAGTGGCAGATATATCTGTCATTTTCGTCAATATTGCATTTTGCATGAGTACCACGAACGAAATCATTGCTATCGCCCAAAGCATCCAAAACATTTTGACCTACTCTTGTCATAATTTTCATATTCAATACAACATAAATAGAGTCAGTAATTTCGATACCAATTTTTGCAAGAGGTGAACCAACTGGACCCATTGAGAATGGAATAACATACATAGTTCTGCCCTTGTAAGCATCTTTCAAAATGCTGTTTAACTTGTCATAAGCCTCTGTTGGATTCCACCAGTTATTTGTAGGACCTGCATTTTCTTGCTCTCTACTGCAAATAAAAGTTCTTCCCTCAACACGCGCTACATCGTTAACAGCTGTGCGGTGCAAATAGCAACCTGGCAAAAGCTCATCATTAAGCTTAATCAACTCGCCAGTAGCCAAAGCCTCGTTAGTTAGTTTGTTGTAAAGCTCTTCACTGCCGTCAATCCAAACCACTTGATCAGGATTGCAAAGCTTTTCAACTGACTCAACATACTCTAAAACTTTCTTGTTCTTAGTCATTTTTATACTCCTTTTCAAAAATGTATATTATTATCAATTTAATCGTGAAAAATTCCCATTCCTCACTAGATAACATTATAACAAAATTTTTTGTGCATTGCAAGAACTTTTTAATTATTTTGCAAAAATTATACAATTATTGTTTTGCACTTTGCTTGTTTTTGCTGTATTGCATAATAAATTGATACAAATCGCATATTTCCTTTTGATAGTTTTTTGCACAATTTTTCACATTGTTGTAAACAAGCTCTTCTCTGCCACTATCAAGCACTGCAATATTATTGACTTTTTTATACTCACCTATTTTATGCACCACATCCAATCTTTGTACATAAGCAGTGGCAATTATTTTGTCAAGTTCGTCAATTTTTTCTCTCAATTTTTCTAGTTCATTCATAAATTTTGCTCTCCATAACCATATCCAAAACTGCAATGGCAGTCATACACTCCACACAAGGCACTGCACGCGCCACCACACAAGGGTCATGTCTGCCTACAATTTTGATTTCAGTCTCTTTCATTTGCTTAAAATCAATTGTGTTTTGAGGGCGACTAATGCTTGGAGTAGGCTTAACTTTTACTGCAAAAACAATTGGCATACCATTTGTTATTCCACCATTTATTCCACCATCGTGATTTGTAGCAGTTTTCACTTTTCCATCTTTGATTTGCAAAACATCATTGTAAACAGAGCCTCTAAGTTCACTTTCCTCACCAAACTCAATACCCTTGATTGCAGGGATACCAAAAATTGCTTTTGCAATGTTGTTTTCCACTCCGTCAAAAATTGGAGAACCAACACCTGCTTTTATTCCTGTTACAACACACTCAATTCTGCCACCTACGCTGTCAAGATTTTCGCGCGCAGTCAAAATCTCCTCACGCATTTTGTCCTCATTTGCTATTGCTTGAATTGATTTTTCCCTCAAGCTATCAAAAGTTGTCTTATTCAATCTGTCGCCAAGTCTTTCACCTTTAACGCCACCAATTTCAAAAATATTTGCGCAAATGTCAATACCTTTATTTTTCAAAATGCCATAACACAAACTGCCTGCCATAACCATAGGAGTTGTAAGCCTGCCTGAAAAATGCCCACCACCTCTTATGTCATTAAATCCTTTGTACCTAACAAATCCACTGTAATCTGCGTGTGAAGGTCTTGCAGTTGTGGCAATGTTTGAATAATCTTTGCTCCTTTGGTCGCCGTTGTAAATTACCATAGCAAGAGGTGTACCAGTAGTATAACCATTGTAAACACCACTTAAAAATTGCACTTCGTCAGCCTCGACCCTTGCAGTCATAGTTTTATCCTTGCCAGTTGCACGCTTTTTTAGATACCTATTGATAATATCTTTATCCACAACCTCTCCACTTGGAAGTCCGCTTATAACCACACCAATCGCATCTCCGTGCGATTCGCCAAAAATACTTATTTCCAAATTTTTACCTAATGTTGATGACATTTATATCTCCTCCCAAAGCAAGATATTTTTCCCAAAAATCAGGATAACTTTTTGCGCAAACTTGTGCATTTTTTATAACAACTTTTTCTTTTGCAAATGATGCCATAATCGCTGCCATCATTGCCATTCTGTGATCGCCGTAGCTATCCACCTCTACGCCACCTTTAATGGTTCCTCCATAAATTTCCAAATCATCTCCACAAATAACTGCTTTTATGCCAAACTTATTAAGAATTTCTGATGTTGCGGCAAGCCTATCACATTCTTTTATTTTCAATCTTGCACAATTTTTAAGCACGCTTTTGCCTTTTAATCTTGCCAATAACACGCCGAAAATCGGGGCTAAATCAGGAATATCATCAATATCAATTTCCATTGCAACACCATTTTGTGCACGCCTTACAATGTCAAGAACAATTTTATCACGCTGTTTTGAATTGTCATTTGCAAGTGGCAAATGCACTCCTGCAACTTCCCAAAAAGCTAAATTGCTGTAATCAACTTCTGGCACAAATTCGCAACCTATGGAAACTTTATTTTTACAAATTACTTCAAAGCCATCTTCTGTTTGCTTTACATCACTGCCAAATTGTTTGATAACTTCAATAGTCATATCTACATAACCACGAGATACAAGCTCACTTGTCAAATGTATATTTACTGACCTTTTTGCAATTATGGCACCCATCATAATGCCACTTACAAATTGAGAAGAAATTTTTCCGTTGATATAAATATCCTTACCAGTAAATTCGCCTTTTATATTAAGTGGAAAACCACTTTTTTTGTCAAACTTAATTTGTTCTCCAAAAGCCTCAATAATATCTGCATAACCTCTTTCGCCAAGTCTTTTGCTGCCAACAAACTGAGTGGAAACGCCAAGCATACTGCATATTGGAATAAAAAATCTTAGTGTGCTACCCGACTCTCCACAATCAATTTTTGCACTAGACTCATAAAATAATCCATTAAATTGAACTGAATTTTTGTTTATTTTGAATTTTGCACCTAAACTACCCAATGCTTTCAAAGTTGCCAAAATATCATTGCTGAAAGTAACATTTTTAACCTCAGTCATTGCACCACAAAATGCCGACATAATCAACAGCCTATGCAAATGTGACTTGGATGGTGGTGGGTCGATAATTCCACTCAATTGTTTTGGTGTGATTTCAACATCAAAAGCCTTGTCAAAAATTTTTTCTGTAAAATTGATTGGATTGCCAATTTTCACATTTTCCAATCTGCAATCGCCTATTGCATATGGCCTTGCGATTGTCACAAAATCCCCGTGTCTTTTTTTGTCGTTGCCTGCCATCTTCCAAAGCTCATCTGCTGTTAAGTTGTAAGTTATTGGCATATTATATTTTTTTGCAACTTGCTCTAAGCTCTCTAATATTTTTTTGATATCCCTACTCCCAGCAAACTTTTGTGCAATGTAATAAAGTCCAATCAACACTGCCTTGCCGTGTGCCAAAGAAAATTTGCTGTCCTTTTCAATAACATGACCCAAAGTATGTCCTAAATTCAAAAGTTGTCTTTTACCTTTGTCAAAAACATCTGCGCTCACATATTCATCTTTGATTTTTACACAAGTTTCAATTATATCTTCTATGTTTTCAAAAAATTCGCCTGATAGCAACAAATCAAAAAGCCCCTTATCCTCAAGCACTGCATACTTTGCAATTTCTCCAACGCCATCGGCAATCAACTCCTCTGACAAACTTTTTAAGGTGTTTGTGTCGCAAATTACAAGTTTTGGTTGATAAAATGAGCCCACTTGATTTTTTCCTGCTGGAATATTTACAGCTGTTTTTCCTCCAACTGAAGAGTCCACCATACTAAGCAAAGTGGTTGGAATATTAACAAAATCCACACCACGCAAATAACTGCTTGCCGCATAGCCAACCATATCGCCACACACACCACCACCAAGAGCAATAATCAAATCTGTTCTTGTAATTTGGTTGTCTGCCAAAAAATCATAAATTTTTGCAAGTTCTATCAAATTTTTGCTGCTTTCGCCATTGGCAAAAACATAAGTGCAAATTTGATTGGAAAAGCCTTTAAAGCTATCCACAACAGATTGCAAATAAAGCTTTTGCACCACATCATCAGTTATGATAGCAATTTTATCATAACTTTTAATTTTATTTACAAGTTGTCCAACATTGCTCAACAATCCTTGCTGAACAAGTACATCATATGAAGGTGTCGTATTAATTTTTATAATTCTCATAAGCTTTTTGTTTGTTTAATTTTGAGTATAACTGCCTATACTCTATTTTTCCATATTGTTTGATATTATTAAGATTTTAACTACAACAATACAATAATAATTTTCCTCATTTAAAATTAATTTTTGTATGTTGCCAAAAAATATTTATTTTTTATCTGCCAAAGCGTGCAATGCAAGGCTATAAGATTTTTCGCCAAAACCTGCAATAACACCCACACACACAGCTGATATTACTGAAGTGTGTCTAAACTCCTCACGCTTGTGAACATTGCTCAAATGCACCTCAACACAAGGTGTGCTAATGCTGCTTATCGCATCTCTTATTGCTATTGAATAGTGCGTATATGCTCCTGCATTAAGAATAATACCATCATACAGTCTGCCACTATGTATATAATCAACAATTTCGCCCTCGATATTGCTTTGAACAAACTCGATATCCACATTCAGCTTTTTTGCCTCCTGCAACAAGTCAGAGTTTATCTTTTCCAATGTTTTTGCACCATAAATATCTGGCTCTCTTACGCCAAGCATATCAAGATTTACACCATTAATCAACAATATTTTCATATTTTCTCCTTTACAAATTTTGCAATTTGTTCTTTCATTTTTTGCAAATCATTGCCCTCGCAAATTAAATTTGCAACTTTTTTATAATGTGAAATTCTACTTTCATAATGCACTTTCAACTGCTCTTTTGATTTTTGTTTTACAATAGGTCTGTTGCTGAGTGCTATTCTGCTATAGCAATCCTCAAAAGGACTATCAATGTAAACTACAAACATTTCTTTTAGCACAGTTTTGTTTTTGTCTGCAATGGGAAGTCCTCCACCAAGTGATAAAATAATATTATTTTTATCCTTAAAATGAACAAGTGCATCAAACTCCAAGTCCCTAAAATACTGCTCTCCGTACTTTCCAAAAATTTGTGGTATTGTCATATTTTGCGTATTTTCAATATAGTCGTCAGTATCGCAAAATTCAAAATTCAATTCTTTTGCAAGCATTTTGCCCAAAGTCGTTTTTCCTGACCCCATATATCCACATAAAGCTATAATCATCTTTTGTCAAGCTCCTTTTTGGTCAAACGAATAATTTCCTCAATATCACTTTCCTCAAACTTCCCATTATACCAATAAAAATGAGATTTTACTGCTTGAAATACTAGCATATCCAAACCATTTTTGTATTTCACATTTGCATTTTGGGCATAACTCAATAATTTTGTTTGATAAGGATTGTAGATTGTGTCATAAACAGCTTTTGATTGCCCCACCACCCTTTGACTTACTGGGGAAGAATTTATATCCGGGAACATTCCAATAGGTGTGCTGTTGCAAATCAAATCGAAATTATCAATTGGAATATTTTGAATATCTACAACATTCACGCCCTCAAATTTGTCTTTTATCTCCTGCACTCTCTCTTCAGTCAAATTTCTGATTGCAACCCACAAATTTTTGCTGTCATATTGTTTTGCAATCATACTACCTACACCACCACAACCTAATAGCAACACTTTTGCTGAAAAATCGCTTTCAATTTCGCTCACGCTTTTGCGATAACCATAAACATCAGTGTTGTATCCAACGAAGCCTCTGTCCACACAATTGACTGCACCCAAATTTTGTGCACTGCTGTGCAAGCTTTGGCACATATTAAAAATATCTTTTTTATACGGAATGGTAACATTAAAGCCATCCAACTTGTTTGATTTAAAAAACTCCTTCAAGTCGTCCGTTTCATAAAGCTTATATTGTGCATTAACACCATTTATTTCAAACAAAATGTTGTGAATAAACGGAGATAAAGAATGCCCTAATTTTTTTCCTAAAAGTCCGAATTTTTCCATAATATTTTAACATAATTTTGCAAATCAAAAAAACGATTTCTTTTGATTGCAAGTTTTAAATAACTTAAAAATCTTTTTTAAATTGAAAAATTATTCAATTTGACTTAAAATGTCTACAATATCCATTGGCTTATCTGCAATATACTTGACACCCAAATCTTGATGTAATTTTTTTGGACGAAAACCCCAAGATACGGCAATAAATGTCAAGCCACTATTTTGAGCAGTTTGAAAATCCACCTCAGAATCGCCAATATAAACACTTTCTTCCTTTGTTGCCCCCATAAGTTGCAAAGCATACCACACACCACTTGGGTTAGGCTTTGGCTGCACTTTTTCACTCTCACCAATGGCAACAGGCAAATATCCCTCAAACAAATTGTTTGCAAGTTCCTTTACACCAGCATCAAACTTGTTTGATACAACGCTCATTTGCACACCTTTTTCTTTTAGAACTTTCATCAAATCAAGAATACCTTCATAGGGTGCTGTATTGTCATTTTTATGTATATTATAATGCTCCATAAACACAGAAAAGCATTTATCAAAATCTTGCTCACAATACCCTTCTGGCAATGCTTTTTGAATCAAAACTTTTACGCCATTGCCAACAAAAGACAAGACTTCACTCATACTTCTTGTTTGATGACCACATTTTGACAATGCATAATTCACACTGATATACAAATCATCAATAGTATTTAAAATTGTCCCATCCATATCAAAAACAACATTTTTTATCATTATGCACCCACGAAAATTGATAATTGTAGCAAATTGTACTATTGTAACCGCGTTGCGTTATAATTTGCAAACAATAACCCAATTATGATTATATTGTATTAATTATACCCCACTTTTAAGCAATTTGTCAATAATCACAAACAAATAAATACATACTTTATTTATATATCAAATTTAAATTTTACTTATTACGCTATAATAACAAAAAACAAGCAACCAAGTTGCTTGCATTTTATGTCGTTTTTAAATTTAAATTATCTTATATATTACTTTATAAGGTCTCTTGCCATTCTTACACCAAGATAGAATTTTTTGTTGCGAATGATAAGTTTCGCAATTGCTCTTTCCAAGTCATTTCCACGCAAATTAAGTGCTTGTTCAAAATTTTCTCTTTTTATGTGTGCATTGTATTCCACAATGGTTAGAATATGATTTTTGTCGTCGTCATACATTGATTTTGTGTCAAACTCTTCCACTATTTTCAAACAATCAAAAAATCCGTCCCACACATCAGAGATTCTCTCAGAGGTAAAAACACCTTTACTGCCACCATTTGCAATAATATCGCTTACAAAACTTCTTTCATTGCAAAACTGAATTCTTCTTAAATTTCTTATGTAATCTGATGTTGCTTTTAAACTTTCAATGTTGTACTTTTGTTGATATCCGTTTACTGATTTTACACTGCTAAGCACATAAAACATACCATGATACAAATCGCCACCCAAATATTCATCAATATCCATAACAATTGATTTTGAATTGAATGTAGCAAAATCGCCAGAGCAAACGCTTTTCATATGGCTACTGCAAAGTTCTGCCTTCAAATCATTTTTAACAACAATTGGACTGCCAAGATTTGAAATGTCCTCAAGCATCATTTGATCCAAACTTACATTCATAATCTTTGCAAGAGCAACCCAAACAAGTGGGCTATCAGGAAATCTATCCCCTTTTTCCCACATGCTAATGCTTTTATTATTGTAATCTATTGCAAGTTCCATTTCCTTAAGCTTTTCATTTAAAATTTCAGCAAAAGCAGATTGAGTAACCGAAATAGATTTTCTATAATACTTTAGATTCTCTGCAAATTTTAACATACTTTACCTCTTTTGAATGCTATATCATTATACATAAATAAAAATACAATGTCAAGATATTTGCAAATATTTTTCCACGACTTGTAGACAATTTTTCCATAAAAAAACATTATTAGACAAAAATCGACATTATAATATTTTTTTATAACCAACCATTTTAATTCTTAATTACAATTGTTGTGGATTTTTGTAAAAATTTAGCATTGTATTGACTAACGCTGAATTTTGTTGTATAATAATGTATATTTAAATATTAAAAATATAGGAGCTATTATGAAGGCTTATATGATTGTTATATTATCTTTACTTGTTGCAATTGCTGTTTGCACACCAATATTTTTGGCAGGTTGCATTTCAAATAAATATAATATAGTAAAATACCCAACCGTTAAAAACTATTTTCAGCACGCTGTGATTGACAATTTAAAACTTAGCGCTCAAAATATCAACCTTTTGGCAAATCAAGACAGAGGTTTTAGAGGCGAAGTTTACTACACTCTTGGCACTGAAAAAGCTTATCCAGGCAACAATCAAAATTATATTGACTGCGTAAACGAGCAATTGGAGCTTTACAGCGAAGACAATATCAATATTTTGCAATGCTATATTTACCTTACTGAATATAAAAACAGAGATCTTGATGAAACTGCAATCAATCAACTTAAATCTTATTTTGAGTTTTTAAAAAGCAAAAATATTCGTATTTTGTTGAGATTTGCATACGAATATACATCCAATGAAAACAATGCTGCAAAAGATAAACAAATTCTTTCTCATCTTGATCAAATTGGAGAATTTGTAAACAACAATAAACAACTTTTTAATGATGTAGTTTATGCAATGCAATTTGGTTTGATTGGACTTTGGGGAGAAGGTCACGGAGATCACTATACTAACCACAATTTTAAAAAGCTAATGACAAAGTTTTGCGAAGTTATACCTGAAGAGATTTTTATAATGGTTAGAACTCCAGAATTTTTATCTCAAGTTCCAAAGCAATACGAAAAAAGATTTTCTGTGCACGACGATTTTCTTGTTGGTATGGATCACAAATGGGGTATGATGAGTTGGAATGACCCTCAATATAAAGTTTTGCAAAACAGAAATAAGTACACAATAGCAGACGGAGAAATGCCTTGGGGACGAGATACCACAGTTCCAGTAATAGATTCACTTAATCTTGTAAAACAAGTTGCAGACTATGGATTGACAACCTTAAGCGTAACACATAACTACAAAGAAGATTTTAATGACAAAAACATTACATATCATTTGGAAAAATGGAAAACAGAATATTTGACACAACAACAACTTGAAAGAAACACTCTTCCATATTTGGAAAGTATGCTTGTGGATAAAAAAATATCTGTTTACAATTATCTTCAATATCATTTGGGATACAACCTTGGTGTTAGCAATTTGATTTTGTATCCAAGTAAAACATCATTTATGATTAACAATTTCGGTATGGCTGCACCATGTGAATACCAATTGCAAATTATTGCAGATGGCAAAGAGATTGAAGTGGAAACAAAGTTGCTTACAGCTTTTGGTCAGCAAGTTGTCACTATCCCACAAAAAGTAAATGAAATTAAAATCAAATATACTCATAAGCGCAGTGGTGCAACAATTCGTTTTGCAAATGATCTTCCTTATGAAAATGGCCACAACATTATCAATATAGAAAGTATTGTGAATAAAAAAGCATAATTTGTTTGCTATCTAAAAATAATGCCATAATATGAATAAATTATTAGTTTTAAATTAAACAAAAATAATATACAATAAAATTACAATTAACTGCATATTTTATTAAAAAACATTAATAATAGAAGAAAACACAACTTACAATGCTTTGATTATGGTTGAAATATAAATAAGAATGAATTAACAAAATAGGCATAAAAAAAGAAACTCAAAATTGAGTTTCTTTTTTTTAATCTTATCTTATAAAGTAATATACTTTATTACTATAAAGCTTTTATCATATTAAATGATTAGTGCTCAACCTCACCTTCACGAATAGCGAAACGAGAGTCTTCTTCAGCAGCATTCTCCTCTGCCTCAACTTCGTTATTTGCGATATCAATAAGCTCATTGTCATCTGCTGCTTGAGCTTTCTTTTGCTCTTTTTCTTTTCTCTTTGCATCTTTTTTAGCTCTTTTCTCTGCAGCCTTCTCAGCAACAACAGCATCTTGCTCTGCATCATCAGCAGTTACAGCAGTTGGGACATCATTTTCATCTGCTTTAACTTCTTTTTGTTCTTGTACAGGAATATCTGGATTAAGAACAGTATAAATTGCACCTTTATCAACCACAACGATAACAGGAGCAGTTTTAGAACCAACATTCAACTCCATTGTACCATTTTTTTCATCAATGCTAACAATTTCGCCAACAAAACCACCGATTGTTTTAATCTTTTTACCTACTCTAACAGATTGCATCATTTGTTGAGCTTCTTTTTTCTTCTTTTTTTGAGGGAAATAAGTCATAGCAACCATAAGCACAACCATACCGATAAGCACGACAGGCATAATCCAACTGCTAGAACTTGCCTCAGCACACAATAAATTCAACATAATAAACTCCTTAAAAAAATCTGATATAACAAAGTTAGTGTTAAAAAAATTTTACAACCAACTTTTTCCAGTATATCTTAGTTATTATACAACAAAAAACAATTTTAAGCAATATAATAATACAAAATAATTTAAAAAACTACTTAGATTTTACACTCCAATTGTATTTTTGCGTAAATTCTCGATAAAAATCGCCAAAACTATCATTCCAAATTGCTGTTTTCATATCCTGCATAAGCTTAATCAAAAAGTACAAATTGTGAATTGAAAGCAACTCTCCACACAAAATTTCGCCTGCATTAAGCAAATGTCTAATATACGCACGACTGAAATTTTTGCAACAATAGCAATCACATTCAGGGTCAATAGGCGAAAAATCCTCTTTGTACTTTGCATTTTTTACAGTCAAATTTCCTTGTCTTGTGAATGCCGCACCATTTCTTGCCATTCGAGTTGGTAGTACGCAGTCAAACATATCAATACCACGCATAACGCCTTCGACCAAGCAATCTGGACTTCCAACCCCCATAAGATATCTTGGCATATTTTCTGGATAATGTGGTTTTAAAATATCCAACATTTCATACATAACTTCCTTAGGTTCGCCAACAGAAAGTCCACCGATAGAAAATCCACATTGTGCATAAGGCAAAATTCTTTCAACACTCTCCTCACGCAAATCTTTGTACATATTACCTTGTACTATTGGAAAAAGCAGCTGATCCTCACGCGTTTTGTGCTTGTAGCACCTATCCAGCCAACTCATAGTGCGCTCCAGTGCACGCCTTGCATCACTTTTGCTTGTGCCGTCGCCTGTGCATTGGTCAAACGCCATCATAATGTCGCTGCCAAGTGCTTGCTGAATATCCACTGCCTTTTCAGGTGTAAACACATGTCTTGAACCATCCAAATGACTTTTAAAAGTAACGCTTTCGTCAGTTATTTTTCGCATATCGCTAAGTGAAAAAACTTGAAATCCACCACTATCAGTCAAAATAGGCTTATTCCAATTCATAAACTTATGCAAGCCACCTGCTTTAGCAACAAGCTCGTGTCCTGGCCTCAAATATAAATGATATGTATTACTCAAAATTATGCTTGCATTAATCTCGTCAAGAACTTTTGGGGTTAACGACTTAACCGTTGCATTTGTTCCCACAGGCATAAAAACAGGTGTTTCCACCACTCCGTGAGGTGTGGTTAATCTTCCTATTCTCGCCCCCGATTGTTTGCAAACTTTTAAAACTTCATATTTAAACATTATCTCTCCCAATTTATCCGTTTTGTAATTAAATGATATTTGCTCTTCTATTATTTTCAAATTTTAAGCTTTTTGACATTTTTTTGATAGGCATTATTTATCACACAATAAAATGTTGCATATCCAACCAAATCACAACACATAACCAAATCTACAAATTATATCATTCAAAACATAAACAATTTTAAATAATAAGTGTTGCATCGCCAAAACTAAAAAATCTGTATTCTTCCTCTACTGCGATTTTGTACATATTTAGTGCATTCTCTCTTCCCATAAAGGCTGACACAAGCATAATCAAAGTGGATTCAGGCAAATGGAAATTTGTTATCAATCCTTTTACTACCTTAAATTTATAGCCCGGATAAATGAATATGTTTGTATCCATTTTTTCGGCTTTCACAAATCCACACTCGTCGGCCAAACTTTCCAATGTCCTCACGGATGTTGTGCCCACACAAATAACTCGTCTGCCGTCTTTTACTGCATTATTGATAATTTGCGCATTTTTTTCATCAATTTCGCAATACTCACTATGCATATTGTGCTTTAAAATATCCTCTTCCTTTACAGGACGGAATGTGCCCAATCCGACATGCAATAGTACTTCTGCAACTTCAACGCCTTTTGCTTTTATTTTGTCAAGAAGTTCTTCAGTAAAATGCAAGCCTGCCGTTGGTGCTGCGCTTGAGCCTGATTGTTTACAATAAACTGTTTGATATCTTGATTGATCCTCAAGTTTTTCTTTTATATAAGGTGGCAATGGCATTGTGCCAATTTCATTCAAAATATTTTCCAAAACACCTTCAAAGAAAAATTCCAAAATCCTAATACCTTGCTCGCCAATCTCTTTTACTTCAGCCACCAATTTATCACTAAAAATTATTTTAGTGCCAAGCTTAAGTTTTTTTGCAGGCTTTGTGATACACTCATAATGATTATAGTCAATTCTTTTTAAAAGTAAAACTTCAATCACTTCTTCTTTGCCTTCTCTGTGGCAATATATCCTTGCAGGGATAACTTTTGTGTTGTTGATAACAAGCACATCTCCCTTTTGAAGATAGTCAATAACATCATAAAAATGCTTATGTTCAATGAAATCAGTTTTTCTGTCATACACAAGCATTCTTGAACAATCTCTTGGATAAACAGGTGTTTGAGCAATCAACTGCTCAGGCAAATCATAATAAAAATCACTTTTATTCATCCTTACTTTGCACCTCTTTTTCATATTGCAAAAACAATTGTTCCTTTTCAGCATCCATTGTTCTGCCCAAATGTTCGTATGCTTTTTTAAGGCAAATTCTACCTCGTGGAGTTCTTGCAACAAAACCAATTTGCATCAAATATGGCTCGATAACATCTTCAATAGTATTGCTATCCTCATTGACAGATGCAGCCAAAGTATCCAATCCCACAGGACCACCACCAAAGGTGTCAATCATTGCTTGCAAAATCTTTCTGTCGCTGTAATCCAAGCCCATATCGTCAACTTCCATAAGAGTAAGTCCTTTTTTTGCAATAGCAAGGTCAATTTTTCCACTGCCTGACAAAACTTCTGCAAAATCTCTCACTCGTTTTAAAAATCTGTTTGCAATTCGTGGAGTACCTCTAGAACGCCTAGCAATTTCAAAACTTGCATCTGCATCAATATTTATGTTCAAAAGCTTTGCAGAGCGATTGATAATTTTTACTAGGTCATCGGGAGTATAAAGCTCCAACCTCAAATTCACGCCAAATCTATCCCTCAACGGACTTGTTAGCATACCTGCTTTTGTGGTTGCACCAATCAAAGTAAACTTTGGCAAATCAATACGCAAACTTCTTGCAGAAGGACCTTTACCAATGATAATGTCAAGCGCATAGTCCTCCATTGCAGGATACAAAACTTCCTCAACATTTCGGTTAAGCCTGTGGATTTCGTCAATAAAAAGGATGTCATTATCTGAAAGATTTGTCAAAATTGCAGCCAAATCGCCTGCTTTTTCAATTGCAGGTCCTGATGTAACGCGAATTTGAGAATTCATTTCGTTTGCAATGATATGTGACAATGTTGTTTTTCCAAGTCCTGGAGGTCCATAAAGCAAAACATGATCCAAAGCCTCGCCACGCTTAAGGGCTGCTTTGATAAAAATCTCAAGATTGCCTTTGATTTTTTCTTGACCAATATACTCAGTCATATTTCTTGGTCTAAGGCAATTTTCGCCATTATCATCGGCGTGTTTTGTGCTTGTTATAAGCCTATCGTCATCCTCGTCAAAGTTAAACATAACGCCTCCTTTTTATGCCATACTGCGAAGTGCAAGTGTGATAATGCTGTTTGTATCTTTTGCACTTTCACTTGCCTTTTGCACTGCACGAATTGCATCATTTTTGCTTATGCCAAGTGCAACCAATGCCTCAATAGCATCGTTGATTTCCTTTGAGCTGCTAATATTGACAGCAACATTACTACCCACCAAATCACTTGAGGAAATATCCACTTTTTCCTTAAGTTCCAAAATAATTCTTTCAGCAGTTTTTTTGCCAACACCTTTAATGCTTGACAAACTTTTAACATCGTTGTTTGCAACAGCAACTGCAAGTGCTGTTGTGGTTATACCCGACAAAATGCCAAGTGCCATTTTAGGTCCCACACCACTGATATCAATAAGTTTAATAAACATATTTTTTTCACTAAGGCTGGAAAATCCAAAAAGTGAAAAAGCATCCTCTTTAATGTGAGTATAAGTGTATATTTTTGTTTTTTCGCCCTTTGAAGGAAGTCCAGCCAAAGTGTTTAAAGACACATTGATATTGTAACCAATGCCATTGTTGTCAACAACAACCAACCCATTTGGGTCGATATAATCAATCACTCCACTTATAAATGCGTACATTTTATCTCCTTAATTAGCAAGTTTTTTATGTTTTCCAATCACAATTTGTAAGCTGTGGTATGTCAAAATCAAATTTTGCAAAACAAATCTCTTGTTAAATTCTAAACATATTTGCCATTTTGTTTGTTTGACCATGGGTTATTGCAACAGCCAATGCGTCTGCAGCGTCATCTGGCTTTGGCACAGCCTTCAACTTAAGCATCATTTTAACCATTTGTTGCACCTGATTTTTATCTGCTTTGCCATAGCCCGTTATTGCTTGTTTGATTTGCAATGGCGTGTATTCAAACAATTTGCCACAATACTTGGTCGCAGTCAAAAGTAAAACGCCCCTAGCCTCTGCAACAGTAATTGCAGTGGTTGTATTTCTTGCAAAAAACAATTCTTCAAGTGCTATGTTGTCGGGCTTGTATTGCTCAATAAGTTTAATTAAACTTTTTTCAATCATACAAAGCCTTGTTGGTGTGTTTTCTTCCTTCGGAGTGGTTATTACGCCATAATCCACAACCGAATAATTGCCTCTTTCCACATCAATAATTCCATATCCGACAATAGCAATTCCCGGGTCAATTCCTAAAATTCTCATAAAGTTTTATATCTCAAAAAAATACTGCAAGCTTTGATACTTGCAGCAAATTTATATCAAAAATTAAACTCTTGACATATAAGTTCCAGTTCTTGTATCAATACGAATAGTATCACCTTCGTTAACAAATAGAGGAACTTGAATGATGTAACCAGTCTCAAGTGTTGCAGGCTTTGTTGCATTTGTTGCAGTGTTGCCTTTTGCACCAGGCTCACAATAAGTAATAAGCAACTCAACAAAGTTTGGAGCACTTACAGAAAAAGCTTTGCCCTTGTAAAACTCGATGTCAACAGTCATATTCTCTTTGATAAACTTAAGAGCATCTTCGCAACTTTCTTGATTCAAAGCAGTTTGCTCATAAGTTGTTTGATCCATAAAATAATACAACTCGCCGTCTGTATATAAATACTCAAGAGTTTTTCTCTCGATGTGTGCAAGTTCAAATTTTTCAGTAGGGTTAAATGTCTTTTCAATCACGCCACCATTAATGACATCTCTGATTTTTGTACGAACAAATGCAGCACCTTTTCCAGGTTTTACATGCAAAAAGTCCACGATAACCATTACCTTTCCATCCATTTCAAATGTAATTCCCTTACGAAAATCACCAGCTAAAATTGTAGCCATATTTACCTCCAGTAAATTAATTGTTAATAATTTCTAAATTTTTATTTGAAGTGGTCAAATTGATAGCATTCGCGCCGTCAACCACAATCATATCCTCAATTCTAATTCCACAAAGTCCCTCAATATAAATGCCGGGTTCAATTGTAACAACCATACCATCTTGCAACCTTTCGTCAGAAACAATTCGTGAAGACAAAGTTGGATACTCGTGAATTTGAAGCCCAACACCATGCCCTAAAGAATGGTTAAAGTAAGGCTCAAGCCTATGCAACCCCAAATAATTTCTTGCAACTCTGTCTGCCTCTCGTGGAGGAATCCCCGACCTTATGCAATTTATTGCAATTTCATTTGTGCCAAGCACAATGTTATATAGTTTTTCAATTTCCTCGCTACACTCTCCAAAAACAAAAGTTCTTGTCATATCTGAGCAATAGCCATTGTAAGTTGCACCAAAATCAATCAAAATCACATCGCCGACTTTAAGTTTTCTTTCAGATGGCTTTGCGTGTGCAATCGCAGTGTTTTCGCCAAAAGCAACAATTGTATCAAAGCTTGGCTTGCTACTGCCGTTTATTTTCATATAATACTCAAGCTTAGCACAAAGCTCAAGTTCTGTCATACCCTCTTTGATTTCGCACTTAACTTGCTCCAAAGATTTTTCTGCAATGCGTTGTGCTTTTGTAATACATTCAATTTCAAATTTGCTTTTTATTGCACGCAAACTTTCAATATCTTTGGTTATGTCAACTTTTTTAATATCTTTCAATAAATTGTTTACAACAAACAAATAATCATAATGATTCAAATCACTATCAAAACCAATGCTTTCAATCTTGTTTTCACAAATAACATTTCTGATTATCTCTTCTGCTGTGGAAGGATTAATTTCAACCACTTGAAAGCTTTTATCCAAATCTCTTTTTGCCTCAATGGTAAAACGACCATCGGTAAAATAGAATTTAGCGTTTTTGGTAATCAAAACAAAACAATAATCGGCAGAATACCCACTGACATATTTGACATTAAAATTATTTGCAATCAAAATTCCATCTAAATTAAAAGTATCAAAAATTTTGTTATATCTTACCATATAAAAGCATTATAGCATATTTTTTTTAGCTTGTAAATATTTTTTTTATAATTTATATATAATAATGCTTATTTTTCGCATACATTATGCAATTTACAGCACTTTTTCCTACAATTTAATGCTTTGAATCAAAAAAAATGATGTGCAAGTAAATTGTTTGTAATCAATATTGAACTATCACAAAAAAAATGTTACAATAAATTTATAAGAAACCTTCAAAACATATAAGGGGGAAATATGGAAGAAGAACGCGACACAATTAATGGTCATTCAAAGCCAATACCAAAAAAGAAATTTATCATTATTATTGTCAGTATTGCTTGTTTGATAGTAGCTGCACTTGTTGGCATTGGAATTTGGTATGCAACTTGGTCTGCTCCAGCTTTGACTAATCTTGATAAAGTTGCAGTCATAGATTGTTTAAACTCAAATCAATCTATTACTATTCCGATTAAAGTAAAAAAAGTTTATCCCAATCACTATTATCAAAAATTTGATAGCGATTTATCTTTTGAACAATTGTGTGAAAAAGCAAGCGAATATGACCCAAATGTTAAATATCAAATCAAGAATAACTTTGCATACCTTTTCAAGGAAAGCAATGGAGAAATTGTTGCGCGTGCAGTGTTACACAACAAAACAAACGAAACAAATTTCAGCTATATTTTGGATAATATGAGAGTGGAAGGAATAGTTTTTCCAAAACACTTAGTCCACAGATTTATCGACGAGCAAATCACATTAAATGGCACACAATATACAAGCTATGCAGTTGCATTCATAAGCATTGACGAGTTTAGCGATTGGCTGAACAGCATTGGAATTTATACTTTAGAAATCAATAACGAAAAAGACAAAATTATTTGCAATTACAAAAATTCAGACTACACACAAAAGACGGAAATATATTTTAATGGCAATTTGATTGCAATAAGAGAAATCCCTGAAACAAAAAATTAATACTTGCATTTATCACAAATACTAGATAAAATAATATTCGCTTTTAACAAAAATATCACTCCCCACAAGAGTGATATTTTTTATCATTACTTCAACAAGCTGTTATAGTAATTTTTCATATACAAACTATCAAGCGTTTGTGTGCCGGCAGATTCGCTTACGATATAAGGGCTCAAATTCAAATCAATCAACGCTTGTGCAAGTGGTTCAAACTCTGGTCCATAAACATCGTCTTCAAATGTAAGGTGTCTTACCTCTCCTTTGGCAGAATATTCAATTTTTGAAAAATGCACATGCATATTATTGACCTTGTCATAGCCAACTCCGTCAATAAACTTTTCCAAAACTGCCTTATAGTCGTCATAGCTTTTAAGGGTGCCACCAGTCCTTGCATTAAGATGGCCAAAATCTATGCATGGATAAAGCATTTTATCTCTGTTTACCATACTAATAATTTCATCCACATCGCCAAGTTGAGCTTGTTTACCCATTGTTTCAATGGCAAGCATAGTGTCAGACAATCCACTTTCATACAAATCTGCAAGCAAAGTGTCCAGCCTTTGCATTAGCAAATCCATTGCTTTACCTCGTGGCATTTTAAGTGGCGAACCGGGATGAAAAACACATCTTTTGCCACCAAGATTTTTAAGCGCAATCAAACTTTCTTTTATATACCTGTGATTGTTTGCAGCCTTATCTTCCTCACAGGTTGCAAGATTGATAAAATAAGGAGCGTGCACAGAAATTTCAATGCCGTGCTTTGCAAACTCTGCACCATAGATTTTTGCAGTTTCCTCGCCCATACGAACACCTCTGCCAAAAGAATACTCGTACAAATCAAGCCCCTTTGCTTTTAGCCAAGCTGGCACATCTATTGTTTTTGAAAACCCCTCTTCTTCAAATAAGCTACCTGTTCCACTAGGTCCAAATTTTATCATAAAACACCTCTGTTTTTATTTTTTTTGCCCAATAATTTTTTATTGCTAAAAATCAACAATCACACATGATTTTTAAAAATACAATTTAATTTATATTGCGAAAACACAATAAAAATCAGTCAAAATAATTTATTAATCTTTTGTTTTTTCACTCAAAACACGCTGAAAATCGGTATCAATTTGTTTTTTTAGTGCACTTGCACTTTCAAATTTGCAAACTCCACGCAAATATTCCAAAAATTCTACTTTAAGATTTTTGCCGTACAAATCTCCCTCAAAACTAATAACAAAACTCTCCAAATTGAAATTGTAATCTTCAAAAGTCGGATGTGCCCCAACATTTGTCAGTCCTAGATATTTGTTTCCATCAACATAAATATGTGTTTTGTAAACGCCTGCTTTAAGCTCCACTTTATCTGCTGGGAAAGGAATATTTGCTGTTGGATAACCAACCACATTTCCTCCCACATTTCTGCCCTTTTCAACCACTCCACTCACAAAAAACGGATATGGCAAAAGCTTGTTAACTTCACAAATTTTGCCGTTTTTCAGCAGTTCCCTTATCTCCCTTGAAGCAACTTTGCCATTGTCACCCATAAGCAAATCCACAATTTCCACTTGAATATTTTTACTCTCAAAGTATTTTTTAACATCCTGCGATTTAAACTCTGCTCTTACGCCACAAGTGTAATCAGTGCCAAAAACAACCTTTTTGATATTCAAATTTTTAGTAAGATTATCCAAAAACTCAACTGCATGCAAATTCATAAATTGTTTGTCAAAGTTTGCACTAATCACAACTTGCAAGCCAATTCTCTCAAAAATTTGCAATCTTTCCAAAAAGGTATAGCATTGCCTTTTCATTCCCGAAATTTGACTTTGTGGATTGTTTTTGAATGTGAAAACAGCAGGCAGAAAATCACTTTGCACACATTTTGAAAGCAGCATTTTGTGCCCATTATGCACGCTGTCAAAATAACCAAGCGCCAAACAAAGTGGCTTGTCACATTTGTCATTAAAATCAATCAGTTCCATAACCTAACTTTAACCTCTGTATTGTCCTTTCCGTCCACGCAAACACCAAAAATTTTATCGTCAATTACGGCGATATAATCGCCACCAATATTTCTTTTGCCAATCTTGGCACCATTCAAAAGCTTTGTTGCCTCACTGCCTGCGATATTCACTTTTGGCATATCACAAAAAAGCTTGTCCAAAGAAATTGTACTTCCTTCAATGTCATTTTTTAGTTCATCAAGAGTAACAGCATTTTCAATACAAAAACTTTTATTTTGCAATCTTATTATGCTTGACATATACGCACAAGTTCCAAGACTTTGTGCCAAATCGCGACAAATACTTCTTATGTATGTGCCACCTGAACAATGTATATCCAATGCAAGCACTCCATCATCAAAACTTAAAATTTCTATTGCATAGATTGATACCTCTCGAGGCTTGATTTGAATATCTTTACCTTTTCTTGCGGCATCACAAGCACGCTCCCCATTCACACTAATTCGTGAAAATTTTGGAGGTATTTGCATTATATTTCCCAAAAACATACCGATTTTCGCAGTGATTTCACAGATACTAGGCACTCTGCCCCCACTTTCGGTTACCACTCCATAAGCATCCAAAGTATCCGTACTTTTGCCAAAAGTAAATGTTGTGCGATAAATTTTATCCATGATGACATAGTAATCAAAAAGCTTGGTCGCGGCTCCAAAACAAACTGGTAAAACGCCACTGCCTGCTGGGTCAAGTGTACCCAAATGCCCTACTTTTATTTTTTTATCCCCAGTGTACTCACGCAAAATATGTCTTACTTTAACCACCACATCAGAAGATGTCCACCCCGTTGGCTTTAGCACATTAAAAACGCCTAACATATTTCGTCTCTTACTGCTTTAAGCAATTTTTCCACAACATCTTCATAAAAACCATTAATTCTTAAGCCAGCAGCATTTTTATGTCCACCACCACCAAACATCAATGCAATTTTGCTTGAGTCAACATCTTCGCCAGTTCTTATGCTTACTTTGTAATTCATTTTTCCAACTTCACTGATTGCAACTGCAACTTTAACCCCAATAATATTGATTATGTTAGTTATTATTCCTTCAGTACAAGTGGTATCCGTATTTGTCTCTGCAAAATCTTTTTGTGTAAATGTGATAATGCCTATTGTGTTATTGTCATAAAACTTAGCATTGTTCAACACTTTTGACTTAAGTCTATAAACATCATATTTGATTTTTTTCATAAAATGCTCACATATTTCGTGTGCTTTTATGTCAAATTTAAGCAATATGCTTGCTGCTTTCATAGTATCAGCTGTGACGCTTGAAAAGCTAAATCCACCACTATCCGTAACCAATCCACTATACAACAGCCTTGCAATAGACTCATTAAGAAGTCCCATTTCGTCAAGCAAAAAAGTTGTAACTTGTGCAGTCGCAGCACTGTTGATATCAAGCAAATTGATATCTCCATATCTGCAATTTGTTTTGTGGTGGTCAATAACCATTTTTCGCCTTGCTTTTCTAAACTCGCTTATACTGGCACCCATTCTTTCCATATCGGCACAATCTACAGCAATAGCTAAGTCATATTTTTTAAGTGTTTCCTTGTTGTAGTTTTCTTTTCCTTCAAGCACACTTATCTTTCCTGCAATAGGGTCATCGCAAAAAATGTATGGTTTTTTGCCATACATTTCAACTGCCTTATAAATCGCAAGCGACGAACCGACAGTATCGCCGTCGGGATTAATGTGAGATATAATTGCAATAGTATTTGCTCTTTTAATCTCGGAAATAGCCTCTTGAAAATTCATATTATTCCTCTGTTTTGCAATAAATTTATCATAAATTATTTATACTGCATATAAAATGCAACATTTTATTATGACCTTTAATAATTATATTTCTAATTTAAAAATATTTTTAAAAGTTATATTTAACATTACTCAACAAGCCAAGTTCAAGATCTTTCGACTTCGCTCAAGATGACAAAAGCAATATAATTTATCAAAGTTTATGATAATTTTTGCAATAATTTAGTTGTTTATATCATTTAAAATCTGACTGATTTTTATTCCATATTGAATGCTGTCATCCAAAAAGAATCTAAGCTCTGGCAGACTTCTTAAAATAACGCGCTTTTTTAGGATATTTTTGATATATCCTTCAGCATTACTGATAGCCTCAACAACCTGTTTTTCCTCGCCATCTGCCCCTAAAACTGACAAATAAACTTTGCAAACAGACAAGTCGCTATCCGTATCCACTTTCACAATACTTACCAAGCCCTTAATGCGTGGGTCAGAAAGTTCCTCACTGATAATTGGAGCAAGTTGTTTTTTGATTTCAGCATTAATTCTTTCTATTCTGTTGCTCATCTTTCTTCCTCTTTCAAAATAAATGCCTCAATAATATCGCCAACTTTAATATCATTAAATCCTGCCAAACCAATACCACACTCATATCCAGCAGCAACCTCTTTTGCCTCATCCTTATTACGCTTCATTGAAGATATGCTACCTTCATAAATAACGACATTGTCACGGATAAGTCTGAATTTTGCATTTCTTTGAACTTTACCATCAGTAACATAACAACCAGCGATTGTACCAACTTTTGTGATATTGAATGTTTCGCGAACTTCAGCGTGTCCAAGCTCTTCTTCACGGAATACAGGAGCAAGCATACCCTTAAGTGCTTTTTGAATATCGTCAATAGCATCATAAATTACACGATAAATCTTAATATCAACACCATTCTTTTCAGCAAGCAATCTTGCTTTTGGCTCTGGACGAACATTAAATCCAACGATAACAGCATTGCCTGTGTCTGCAAGCATAACATCAGACTCGTTGATTGCACCAACGCCTGCGTGCATAATTGTAAGCACAACATTGTCATTTGCAACACTTTCGCCAAGCTTGATAAATTCTTGTTTAACAGCCTCAACTGAACCTTGAACATCTCCTTTAATTACAACGCCAAGTGATTTTCTCTCGCCACTGCTGACACCTTTGAACATATCATCCAAGCTGCGTGCTTTGCTCTTGCTTTGCATTTCTTCACGCTCTTTGTTATACCTCTCTTGTGCAACCTTCTTAGCAAGTTTGTCATCTGCAACACAAATAACTTGATCACCTGCATTTGGAACATCAGAAAGTCCGTGTACAGAAACAGCAATACCCGGTCCTGCTGATTTAATTTTCTTTCCGTTGTTATCAATAAGCGCTCTAACTTTGCCGACTACTGTGCCTGCAACAATGTTGTCACCAACCTTCAAAGTACCATTTTGTATCAAACAGGTTGCAATTGGACCAACGCCCTTGTCAAGTCTTGCCTCGATGATTGTACCACTTGCGCCACAATCTTTAACGGCTTTAAGCTCCTTATACTCTGCAAGCAACAAAATACCTTCCAACAAATCGTCAACACCCATACCAGTTTTTGCACTGACAGGATAAACCATTGTGCTACCACCCCAGTCCTCAGGAACCAAGTCATATCTGCCCATTTCTTCCATAACTTTGTTAGGATTTGCTTGAGCTTTATCCATTTTGTTGATTGCAATCATAATATCAACTCCCGCCTCTTTTGCGTGAGAGATTGCCTCAACAGTTTGTGGCATTATACCATCATCTGCTGCAACAACGATAATTGCAATATCAGTAACCATTGCACCTCTTTTTCTCATAGAAGTGAATGCCTCGTGTCCTGGTGTATCAAGGAAAGTAATAGGTTCGCCATTAAGCTCGATTGTGTAAGCACCGATATGTTGAGTGATACCACCTGCCTCGCCACTTACAACTTTTGACTTACGAATATAATCCAAAAGTGAAGTTTTACCATGGTCGACATGTCCCATAATTGTAACCACTGGAGGGCGTTTAACAAGTTCGCCTTCAACCTCACGCTCCAAAACAGATTGAATCAAAATATCTTCTGCTGTTTCTTGAGGCTTATACTCAAGAGTTATGCCAAACTCAATAGCCACAAGCTCTGCTGTATCAAAATCAATACTGCTGTTGATGTTGCAAAGTTGACCAATTGAGAACAACTTTTTAACGATTTCTGTGCTTTGAATACCAATTTTTTCAGCAAGTGTTTTGATTGGTATAATTTGACTTTCCACAACAGCATTTTCAATTTTCACTGTATTTGGAGTGAAATCACTTACCTTTTTAGCTTTTTTCTGTTTATGGATTCTAACAACGCCGTCATCATCATAATTATCAAAGCCATTTTCCACATAACCTTTCTTAATCAAAGTGCGCTTATTAAGTTGTTTTTTGTTTTCATCCTTTTCAAAAGTTTTCTTTTTCTTTTGAGTATTTTCCTTAACTATTGGTGCAGGTGGAGCATCAAATTTATTAAAGTTGTTTCTATCTTTATTAAATGGCTTTGCTCCATTGTTAGCATTATTATTTCGGTTATCTTTATTATAACCTGTTTTGCCATCTTTATTAAAGCTATTTCTGTTATCTCTGCTGAAATCACGATTTTTGTTGTCGCGATTATTATCCCTATTTCTGTTTTGTCCATCAAAAGGTCTGTTTTGCCTATTGTATTGTCTGTCGCTGTTAGGGATAAACACATTTTTCTTTTGTGTTTCCTGAGGTTTTACTGCCTCAACTTTTTTTGTTTCAACAACTTCAGTTTGAACTGGTTTTTCCTCTTTTACAGCAGGGATTTCCACATTTTTTTCAACCTCCGCCTTAATTTCAGGAGCAGAAACAGTTTCTTGTATGATTTCCTTAGGTGCAATTTGTTCCACACTATCGTTTACAGCAACAGTGTCAAGAAGGTCCTTCTCCTTGATTTGCATTTTTTTCTCCTGCATACCACTTTCGATAGATTTCATTAAGTTTTTCAAATCTCTAATATCTTTTTGCAAAGCAATAATAGTTTTTTCCTTCAATCCTTGCATACCATTAACTTTGCTTATAATTTCTTTTATATCACTCATGTTGCACCTCCATACATTCAGCAATAGCTTGTGCCAAAGAACTATCCTCAATAGCCACAGCTTTAACATTAACCCTTTTTGTAAGTTCACTCAAACTAAAGTTCACCAGACGACAACTTATATTGTGGTTCAAGCAAAAATCGTTCAATTTTTTTCTTGAATTTGCAGCCAAACTTTCGTCATACAATACAATATATATTTTACGCCTACTGGTTTTTATGCCCTCAACACCAAAAGTTGCCTTGCGCATTCTTATTGCAAATCCTATATAAGACTTAATTTTTGTAGTATTTATCATATTCTCCTTGAATTTTTTCGTAAACTTCATTAGGAATATTTTCTTTGAAAGCTCTGTTTAATCCCTTTGTCTTTATCATTTTTGCAAAGCACTCGGGATTTTTGCAAATGTAAGCACCTCTGCCATTCGCCTTCAAAGTTGTATCCAGCAAATATTCGCCTTCTTTTGTTTTGATTATCCTAATCAAATCTCTCTTATCCACCATACTATGGCAGACAATACACATACGCATAGGAATTTTTTTTACCACAGCTTACTCCTCTTCTTGTTCAATAACCTCGTCAGAAACTTGAGATTGAGACTTAACATCAATCTTCCAACCTGTAAGCTTTGCTGCAAGTCTAACATTTTGACCACCCTTGCCGATTGCAAGAGAAAGCTTATCGTCAGGCACAATAACTTTTGCTGTTTTGTCATCTTCTTGAGTTATGCTAAGCACTGTTGCTGGGCTCAAAGCTCTGCCAATGTACTCAAGAGGATTTTCACTCCAACGAATAATGTCAACTTTTTCACCATTAAGCTCACGAACAACCTCGTTGATTCTCACACCTTTTTGACCAATGCAACCACCAACTGCATCAATGTTTGGGTTGTCGCTGTGAACAGCCATTTTAGTGCGATTTCCTGCATCTCTGACAATACCTTTGATAACGATATCACCACTTTTGATTTCAGGAGCCTCATTTTCAAACAATCTTTTTACAAGACCTGCAACTGATCTTGAAACAATAACTTGTGGACCTCTTGTGTTTGTTCTTGTGTTTTTAACATAAACTTTAAGTGTTTGACCCGGCAAATATTTTTCTGTTGCAACCTTATCAGGTCCAGACATAATTGCAGTCATTTGAGTGCTTAAAATTTCAAGATAAACGATGTCACCATCAATTTTGATAACTTGTGCATTGGCGATTTCACCCTCTCTATCTGTCATTTCTGACATAACACGAGCTTTTCTTGCATCATTCAATCTTTGAGTTACAACCTGTTTTGCAGTTTGAATTGCAATTCTTGAAAGTTCCTTTGGAGTAACTTCCCAAAGTACCCAATCGCCAACCTTATATGATTTTTTAATTTCTCTTGCATCGCTCAAAGAAATTTCTTTATCAGGCTCAACCACTTCTTCCACAACAGTTTTGTATGCAAAAGCCTTGATTTCACATCTTTTTTCATTCAATTTAACTGTCATAGGGCGAGCCTCGCCAGTCTCTTTTTTAAATGCAGAAACCAAAGACGCCTCCAAAGTCTCAATAAAAGTTGCTTTGTCAATGCGTTTTTCTCTTTCCAAATCATCCAATGCTGCAAAAAAATCTTTATTAATCATTTTGTATTATCCTCCACAAATTATCAATTTTTATCTAGTGTTTTATTTTTTTAATTTATTATTTTGTTTTTGTTTACTATATCTAATTGCGACTATAAATGTTCGCTTGTTTCAATTTTTTATCAAAATTTGATTTCCGGCTTGATAAGTGCAATGTTTTTTATTTCCAAATCAATATTTTTGCCCTTATAATCAACCTCGATTATTCCCTTTTCCAAATCATATTTCTTCAAAACAGCTACAAATTTTTTCAAATCTTGCACCTTTTCAAAAAGAGAAATATTGACTTCTTTATCAAGATTTTTGCGATAATCTCTTTCTGTTTTCAAAGGTCTATCTATTCCTGGAGAAGACACATTCAAAATATATTTTTCTCCACATGTTGGGTCAATCTCATCCAATATCGGGTCAATTGTTCTGTGCACAAGCTCGCAACCATTCAAGTCAACCCCACCATCTTTATCAATGTAAATAGTAAGGTTCATATCGCCAAGATATTTTTTATAAGTTATTTCAACAATCTCATAACCAATATCTTCCACAGCTTTTGTAATATGCTCCTGCACCATATCAATAACTTTTGACATAATTCCTCCACAAACATTAAGGAGTGGTTCAACCACTCCTTAGATGCTAAATCTATTACTATCATAGTATAACACATTAATCGCCATATTGCAAGTATTTTTCAAAATTTTATTAAAATATTTATATAATTTATTAAATACAAATAATTTAGATAGAAATCAATTGCAAAATCATTAGCAATACAAATTAAACTTATCAAATCCAACAAATTTCGACAAAATTCTACAATTTATTAAAATCAATTAAAACTTTCCGATTTTGACAAGTTCGATAAACAATTTTGCCGTAGCTAAACAATCGTTTACGGCCCTGTGTGCGCCCTCAAGACTTATTCCGAAATGTGCACACAAAGTTCCAAGCTTATAGTTTTTGCAAATCACACTTTTTCTTGCCATTACAAGAGTATCCATCGTCCTGTTTGGAAAAACAAAGCCGTTCAGTTTTGCATATTTATCCACAAACTTTTTGTCAAAAGGTGTGTTGTGTGCAACAAGTACGCAGTTTTCACTAAACTTATAGAAATCTGCTATAACATCTGACATATCCGGAGCATCTTTCACATCGTCATCAGTGATCGATGTAAGTTTTGTTATCTCCTCAGGAATATGTATGTGTGGATTTACAAAAGTTGAAAGAGTTTCCGTTATGATACCATCCACAATTTTCACTGCGCCAAGCTCAGTAACTTCGTCAGTCACATCAGTACCCGTAGTTTCAAAATCAAACACCACAAAAGATTTGCCAAGCAAATAAGGCGTTACTGCCTCGTTATTTCCTGTCCCAAACAAATCGTCTTGCACAAAATCGGTGTACTTTTCTGGCTTAACTGCAACATAACTCAATGGTACTGGTTTTAATTCTTCTTTCAAAATAATGGAGCTTTTATCAATTTCACATTTGCTTATGTCACGGCAAAGCAAAACACTATCGTGCAAAAAAGTATCCAAATCCTTTCTGCCTTGCACAATAATTGTATCACCAATACCAATTTGGTCATAAACACCTTCTCCTTGATATTTTGCAAATGCCTTGCAAGTCATACTACCTGTTGTGTCATCAATTTTAAAAACATAGTAGGAATTACCTGTTTTTTTGCTCTCATTGCGTTTGAAATCCACAACCTCGCCAGCATAAACTGCAATTTCCTCTTGTTCCTTGCTATCAACTATGTATCTTGCACGCGCAGTGATATCTTTGCCCACAACTTTTTCATGATTGCTTGTCCTAAGTCTGCGACTTATGATTGTGATTGACTCCTCTGTTGCAAGGTCAGTATCAAAATCTATGTCCTTTTTGCTGTCCAAAATTTCAACCCTAACCTCGTTGCACATTTTGTGTGCCATATACTGTGTGATACTTCCAGTTAAATCAACTGATTTGAAAAAGTCATAAAACATAGATTTCATATGTATTGTAATAAAAGCAATTTGATTTACAATTTTAATATCAATTTCACTGCTTTCAATAAGCACAGTTGGATGTTTTTCCTTAAAAAAACTAAGCACATAACGCTTTACAATGTCCTCATCAATAAAAGATTTCGTGTAAGTAACCACCACTTGCATTGAATCAGGCAACAAACTTGTTACAGCACTCAATATTTCATTTTTGTCATCCTCTGTGTAGGAATCCAAAATATCATATGGCACCAAAAAATTAACCTGCACAACAGGTGGTTTTTTTTGCACATCCACACTGCTTATCCTAACAGGCAAATATTTTTCTTTTGTAATTTCATTAAATTTATCCAAAAATTCCACAATGCACCTCACAAGCTATCACAATTAATCCCGATTTTTGACGGGTTTTATCCAATAAAACAAAAAAATCTTAAATATTCAACAAATAAATATGTTATTCAAAGACTATTGATAAAATTCAAAATCTCTTCAATAATTTTATCATTTTCAACAACTTTAAGCACTTTACCTTTTGCAAATATTGCAGATTTATCCTTTCCACCAGCCACACCAAAATCACAACTTGATGCCTCGCCTGGACCATTAACCACGCAACCCATAACTGCAATTTTTGCACTTTTTTTTATCTCTTTTGTGGCATTAACAACCATATTCGCAAGTCCACTTACATCTATGTTTGTTCTTGCACAAGTTGGGCAACTAATCACTTCCACATGAGGGTCTCCAAGCCCGAGACTATTTAAAATTTCTTTTGCAATCACAACTTCTTTGTAAGGCTCGTCCGACAAACTTACTCTTATTGTGTCACCTATTCCGTCCAGCAACAAACTGCCAATGCCAATAGCAGATTTGATAACGCCTCTTTCATAAACACCAGCCTCGGTTATGCCCACATGCAAAGGATAATCACACGCCTTTTTAAGCAACCTATACGCCTCAACGCTTGTCCTTACATCGCTTGATTTAACAGATATTATTGTGTTGTAAAAATTAAATTTTTCTAACAATGCAATATGTCCCAAAGCACTTTTGCACATTGCCTCACTGAGTGGCAAATGTTGATATTGTTTTTCAAGAGAACCACCATTCACACCAATACGAATTGGGATATTTCTTTCTCTCAAATAGTCTGCAACATATTTCACTTTGCTCTCGTCGCCTATATTTCCGGGATTTATTCTAATCTTACTTGCCCCACTATCGCAAGAACTTATTGCCAATCGATAATCAAAATGTATATCTGCAACAACAGGAATGTGCACTGCCTTAACAACTTCTTTGAGTGCAACAGCACTTTCTTTGTCAGGCACAGAAAGCCTAACAATATCACAACCATATTTTTCCAGTTGCAATATTTGCTGAATACTGCCATCTATATCTGTTGTTTTTGTATTGCACATTGATTGAACAGCAATTTTTTCGCCATCGCCTATGGCAATGTTACCAATTTGTATTTTCATAATTACTCCAAAAACACATTTTCAATAAAAATTGATTTGTTTAATTTTAAATTAATTTAATTCAAAATTTCACTCGAATAGTACTTGGATACTATACCTAATATATCACATTATTTTTAAAAAATATTTGCATTCAAATCAAAACATTTATCACAAAAATTACTCAACTGATAAAATGCACGACATCCAGCACGATTGCAAGCAAAAACAAGCATATCAAACCAACCGTGTGAATAATGTTTTCCACCTTACGATTAAGTGGCTTACCTCTTACCCATTCAATAGCTGTAAACACCACATGCGCACCATCAAGTGCAGGAATAGGCAACAAATTCATTATTGCAATGTTAGCAGACAAAGCACACACTGCAAACAGCACTCCTCTAAAACCTATTTGAGAAATTTGTGCAATTTGCTCAATGGCAGTGACTGTGCCACCCATTGTTTCGCCAATGCCAAGCACTCCAGTTATAACACCACCGATTGCTGTAAATATTGTGCCAAACAATTTTGCGATAAACACAAACGACCTTCCAAGAGATTCGATAAAACCAAACTTATATTCTTGATATTTCACAGAAATACCAATTCCATTTGCTTTCACTGCCTCGCCGTCAGAATTTTTGCTAACATATTCGCCAATGCAAATTTCAACATCCATTTGCTCGCCGTTGCGCACAATGGTAACAGTCATTTTGTCTGTATACTTTTGTATTCTCTGTTGCAAGTCATTCGGTACAGCTGTGTTATACAAACTTTTGCCATCCACAGCAATAATCATATCCCCTTCCTGCAATTGTTGCACCAATGCACTATCCTCAAATTGATAAGCATTTACAACCGTGGGCATCATATCTCCATACGCCATAAAAAATATTGTGCACAAAACAACTGCTGATAAAAGGTTGAACGCTGCCCCTGCAATAAACACCAAAATTCTTTTCCAAGGCTTATGATAGTTGAAATCGTCTTTTGTAGGCTCACAATCGTCATCGGCAGTTTCTCCGTGAAACGCACAAAAACCACCCAATGGCAAACACCTCAACGAAAATTGTATTCCTGATTTTTTACTTTTATGTTTTAAAATGGCAGGTCCGAAACCAACAGCAAATTCGTCAACTTTAAAACCAAGCAATCTGCCAACAACAAAATGCCCAAACTCATGCACCACAATCATAAACATTAGGCACAACAAAGCTATTAAAATGTAACCAATCCATTTCATTACTTCTGCAAAAGTAACTGCTGCCAATACCAATCCCATAACACTCCCGGAAAAAATTTATTCTAAAATAATTCTTTTGCAATTTGCCTTGCATACTTGTCTGCTTGCAAAACTCCTTCCAAAGTAATCTTATCTGTTTTTTCTCCTTTTTCAAGCACTTTTTCTATTATCCTAGGTATGTCGTAAAAGCCGATTTTATCCTGCAAAAAAGCTTGCACTGCGACCTCGTTTGCACCATTCATTAATGTTGGATAATACCCACCTAGCGCACCACATTGTTTTGCTATCGCAAGACATGGAAAAGTATCCATATCAGGCTTTTCAAATGTCAGTGTTGCAACCTCTGCCAAATTCAATTCTTGCAATTTAGTGTCGATTTTCGACGGATAAGTCAATGCTAATTGTATTGGCAACCTCATATCAGGATAAGATAATTGTGCTATTACACTATTATCATTATATGTAACCAAACTATGAATAATACTTTGTTTGTGAATAACAACTTGAATTTTATCCACAGGCATATCAAACAAATGTTTTGCCTCAATAATCTCAAGTCCCTTATTCATAAGAGTTGCACTATCTACTGTAACTTTTGCACCCATATTCCAAGTCGGGTGCTTCAAAGCATCCACAGCTTTTACACTACAAAGCTCCTCTTTACTTTTTCCTCTGAAAGCACCACCACTTGCAGTCAAAATCAAGCCTTTGATGTCCTTTGCTTTTCCATAACCACTGCACTGCCATATTGCACTGTGCTCCGAATCAACAGGAAAAATATTTACATTTTTTTCTTTTGCAAGTGCCATAACAATGTCGCCACCTGCCACCAAAGTTTCCTTGTTTGAAAGTGCAATGTCTTTTCCTGCTTTTATCGCAGCAATAGTAGGCATAAGTCCACTTATTCCAACCATTGCAGTAACAACAATTTGTCCTTCCTCTATGCTTGCAAGCTCCTCACTTGAGGTCAACATCACTGCACCACAAAGCTCGCATTTTTCTCTTGCAAACTTATCATTCACATAAACATATTTTGGTTTAAACTCGGCAATTTGCTTGTTGAAAAGTTCAATATTGCAGTTACAAGACATACCAACAACACAAAACATATTTGGATAATCTCGCACAATATCCAAAGTCTGCCTGCCAATCGACCCTGTTGAACCCAAAATAATTATTTCTTTCATATGACCTCTTTTTTATCTCAAATAAATTGCAAAAAAAACGCAACTTAACTCTCAAAATTCAAAATGACAAATTGCTAAAATATTTTATTAAAACAATTTAAAATTTGTTTATATCAAATTATACGCACATTTCAATGATAACAAAAGCGATATACATTACTGGAATAACAGCCAGAAAGCTGTCTATTCTATCCATAACCCCACCATGTCCGGGGAAAATATTGCCATAATCTTTAATTCCAATTTTTCTTTTGATAATGCTTGCTGCCAAATCACCAAACTCTGCAATAACACTGCAAATTGCTCCCAAAGGCAATAAAACTGCAAGATTTAAAGGAATGTTTGCAAAAATGTAATTTTTCTCTGGATCAATAAGTCCTGCACTGCTCATATATTCAAACACATTAAACTGGCAAAACAACAAATAAACAATAACCATACCCAAAATGCCACCAAGCACGCCACCAACAGCACCACTTATTGTTTTTTTAGGGCTAATGTTTGGGCAAAGCTTTGGACCTTTGCAAGTAACTCCAACAAAATATGCCATTGTATCCGTCATAACAACCACTGCAAAGGTGGATAACAAACTGAACAATCCCATTTCGCTGTGATTCATAATCACAAGTATGCTCATTATTGTGATTGGATAAACAATATTAAAAACAGTTGCACAAACATCACTGATTGAATATTTTGTGTGCTTAACAACCATAATAATCAAACTTAAAATAGTGCCAACAACCAAAGTAACCAACAAGCCTGCTGCACTCAAAAAATATACCAATGGATAAACAATCACACAACAAACAACAATGGGAATAAGCATTGGTTTCAATTTGAACTCTTGCACAACACTTTTGCCACTGCTCACATCAATAATCGCTTTGTTTACGGATTTTTTTTGCAAGCTTTTGAACATTTCATAGCCACCAACCCACGCAAAAGCCATAATCAAAATATCTGTGCAAATCAGTGAGTACATTCTAAGCCAGAACACACACGAAAAAATTACTGCAAGCATTATTACAGCTGTACCAATTCTTTTGAGCATTTCACACCCTCCCAAATCTTCTGTCTCGTTTATTGTATTGATTTATTATTTCATCCACTGTTTTTTCATCAAAATCAGGCCACAAAGTCTCCAAAAAAATCATTTCAGAATAAGATAGTTGCCACAACATAAAGTTTGAAAGCCTTACTTCTCCACTGGAGCGAACCATCAAATCGGGGTCAGGCAAATCGCTTGTGTAAAGATTTTTGCCTATATTTTCTTTTGTGACCTCAAGTCCTTTTTGTAAGAGTTGATTGACTGCAAAAACAATTTCATCCCTGCCACCATAGTTTATGCCAAGGTTGACAATCATTCCGTCATTACCCTCGCATAGTTTCATATTATCCTGCAAAGCCTTGCTCACATTTTGTGGCAGTGCCGATAAATCTCCCATAACTCTAATTATAAAGTTTCTTTTTGCATACTTAGGAATTTCACTTTTTGCAAACTTTTCAAGCATACCAAAAAGCGTTTCAATTTCCTCTTTTGGACGCGACCAGTTTTCTGTGCTGAAAGCATAAAAAGACACAACTTTTACGCCTTTTGCATAGCACGCCTCAACCACACGCCTCATGCTTGTCACACCTTCACGATGTCCCACACTGCGTGGCAAATGTTTGTTTTTTGCCCATCTGCCATTGCCATCCATAATAAAAGCTATATGTGCAGGAATTTTAATTTCTTCCATAATACCTCTGCCATCAAGTGAATCTAAATCAAAAACTTTTGTTTAAATATGTTAAATACTTATTAAAGCTATTTTATGTAAAATTAATCACCATTAATTACAATACATTATGCATACTTAAACATTTTAATTATACTACTTTTTTACAAAATAATCAAGGGGTTATTTATATATTATATACTAATTAATATAAAAACTAACGCTTAAAAATGTGCCAAAAATTTTAAACATTTTGCCAAATACTTTTTGGCACAAAAAAAACAGCCTATTTTTAGGCTGTTTAAAATGCAATATTCAAATATTCATTAAAAATTTTGCTGTAACCAAAGTTACATCTTTTTCATTGACATCAACTCGCACCACAAGTTTCGTGTCAAATGCGTGCTTGTCATCAGCTGTGTTTTCCACCTCTTTCACATTGTAGCCCAAATCTTTCAAAAGCGTTTTTGCTTTATCAAATGGCATTCCAATGTACTGCCTTGACTCAAACACTCATTACCTCTTTTTCTTTGTCAGAAGTTGCCTTGTCAATCACAGCAACTTGCTCAGCAAGCTTTTTGTCAACATCTTTCTCGTAAACTGTACAATCATCCTCAGATATTGCAGAATCTTTTTTCATTTTTTTCAAAGCATCATTGATATCGCGTCTTGCATTTCTTAAAACTACTTTGCAGTTTTCACTTGTTGACTTGATTTGCTTAACCAAATCACGACGACGCTCCTCAGTCAATTCAGGAAAAATCAAACGGATAACCTTGCCATCGCTGTTTGGTGTGATACCAATGTTTGCAGCAATGATTGCTTTTTCAATAGCTTTCACCGTGCTTGCATCCCAAGGAGCAATAACCAAAAGTCTAGCCTCTGGCACGCTTACATTTGCCATTTGATTAATAGGAGTTTCTGTTCCGTAGTAATCAGCAGTAATCTTATCCAAAATGTGTGCATTTGCTCTGCCAGCTTTCATTTGAGAAAACTCATATTTCAAGTTATTCACACTTTTATCCATTTTGCTTTCAAACTCGTCAAAAAGTTCTAATATTTCCATACTTTCATAAGCCATAATTTCACCTCGTAAATTTTTGTTGTACCCTATTTAGATAATTATACATTATTAATTGATTAAAATCAAGGGGTATTATCATTTTTATATTTTTTAAACATTTAGATTAAACTATCATTATTGCAAGTGCAAATATAGTTAATTTGCAATGGTACCTAGCAAAAAGATTAAAATTACTTGATAATAGTACCAATGTTTTCGCCGTTTACAGCTTTGATAATGCTATCTTTTTCTGCAAGTGCAAATGCTATAACAGGAATTTTGTTTTCCATACAAAGGCTGATTGCAGTTGTATCCATTGCGTTAAGACCTTTTTTGATAACATCAATATAAGATATCTCGTCAAATTTCTTTGCCTCTGGGTTCATTTTAGGGTCAGAATCATAAATTCCATCCACATTTTTTGCAAGCAACAATGCCTCTGCACCAATTTCAGCTGCTCTTAATGCAGCGCCTGTATCTGTGCTGAAATATGGGTTACCTGTTCCACAAGCAAAAATAACAACTCTGCCTTTTTCAAGGTGTCTCATAGCTTTGCGCAAAATATAAGGTTCAGCAACTCTTGTAATAGTAAGTGCAGTTTGAACTCTGCAAGCAACTCCGTGTTTTTCAAGTGCATCTTGCATTGCAAGTGAGTTGATTACTGTTGCAAGCATACCCATATGGTCAGCAGTTGTCCTGTCCATATTTGAACCTTGTCTGCCACGCCAGAAGTTACCACCACCAATGATAATACCAATTTCCACGCCACTAACTGCAACCTCTTTGATTTGTTTTACAACATAATCAATAACAGACTCATCCAAACCAAAGCCTTTTTCGCCTGCCAAAGCCTCTCCACTTAACTTAATAATTACTCTTTTATATTTTGCCATAGTTTTCTCCTTGATATATTATTTTAAATTTTCATTTTAAATTGATATAATCCCCAAATTTATGCAAAAGCATATCAATTTTTTGATAAAAAGCACCAAAATTTTAATGCCTTAAAAAAAGGGAACAAAAAAAGTGTTCCCTTAATTTAAATTTTTTAACAATTATTTCTTTTGAGCATCAATTTGAGCCTGAACTTCACTTGCCAAGTCCTCGCTCTTCTTCTCTAAACCTTCGCCCATTTCAAAACGAACAAATGATGAAATTGTGCCATCCAAAATGTTTTTAACAGCTTTGTCGCCATCTTTAACAAAAGCTTGCTCCAACAAGCAAACATCTTTGTAATACTTGTTGATTCTTCCAACAACCATTTTATCAACGATAGCAGCTGGCTTGCCTTCGTTCAAAGCTTGGGCTTTCAAAATCTCTTTTTCTTTTTCAAGTGCAGCAGCAGGAACATCCTCTTTTGCAAGATATAGTGGATTTGCAGCAGCAATTTGAAGAGCAACATCGTGAGCAATCTCCTCTGAGCAAGTACCCTCAAGCATAACGCCAATTTTACCACCCATATGGATATAGCTTGTTACATTTCCGTTGAATTTAGCAAATCTTCTTACATTGATTTTTTCACCAATTTTTGCAATAGCCTCATGAACAAGGTCATTGATAGCTTGCTCATTGTTCAAAGTTTCAATATCAGCAATATTGTTGTCAATAATGTAGTTTGCAACTGCATTAGCCAAATCTTTAAATTGGTCGCCACGAGCAACAAAGTCAGACTCGCAGTTAACCTCAACAAGTACGCCACTGTTACCTTTAGTCATAGCATAAACAATACCTTGAGATGCAATCTTATCAGCTCTTTTGCTTGCAGTAGCCATACCTTTTTCACGAAGTAGCTCGATAGCTTTTTCCATATCGCCATTAGCCTCTGTCAAAGCCTTTTTGCAATCCATCATACCAACGCCTGTTTTAGCTCTCAAAGCCATAACATCTTTATTTGTAAACATAAAAGAATACCTCCCAAAATTACTCTTCTACTGGAGCAGCAACTTCTGTCTCCAAAGCTTGAGCCATAGTTTCAGCCTCTTTTGCAGCAGCCTCAGCAGCAGCTTCAGCAGCCTCTGCATCATATGCAATACCCTCATTTGCCTCGATAACAGCATTTGCAATTACGCTTGCAATAAGCTTGATTGCACGGATAGCGTCATCATTACCAGGGATAACATAATCAACCAAATCTGGGTCGCAGTTAGTGTCAACAAGGCCTACAACTGGAATACCAAGTCTTTTTGCCTCTTTAACAGCAATTTCCTCTTTCTTAAGGTCAACAACAAACAAAGCACCTGGAAGATTTTTCATCTCTCTGATACCACCCAAGTTAGCCTCAAGTTTTTCTCTTTCATCTTTAAGGCCAGCAACTTCCTTCTTAGGTAGCAAATCAAATTCGCCTGTTACTTCCATTTGATCAATTTTCTTTAGTCTGTCAATTCTTGTTTTGATAGTCTTGAAGTTAGTAAGAGTACCACCAAGCCATCTGTTGTTCATAAAGTACATACCACATCTTTCAGCCTCTTCACGAACTGCATCTTGAGCTTGCTTTTTAGTGCCGACAAACAAAATGTCCTTGCCACTTTTTGCAACATCTCTGATAAAAGCATAAGCTTCCTCAATCAAACCAACGCTGATTTGCAAGTCAATAATGTGAATATCATTTCTTGCTGCATAAATGTACTTACCCATTTTAGGGTTCCATCTTTTTGTTTGGTGTCCAAAGTGTACACCTGCCTCTAAAAGGCTTTTCATAGTTACAACTGCCATTTTTTAATCCTCCTGTTTTTTCGTCCTTATGCCTCCCAAACCACCCTAACCTTTCGGCACAGAGAATGATTTCAGCATTAAGTGTTTTTTGGCTATTGCAATTATAGCATATAGCAAATAATATAGCAAATGTTTTTTATATACTTTTAATAATTTATAAAATAATTTTACAAATATGGAAAATTTGCCACATTTTAGCAAAAATATCTCTAGCAAAATGACATAAGACCTAGATTTTCTAATTAAATGATATTAACATTAAACCTTCCTATCATACTAAATTTTGTGCGTGTATTGAAATATTAATTTAGTCATTCTGAGTGTAGCGATAGCATATCACGGGATCCCCACAAAATAGCTTTTTTGTGGGGTATAAGGAAGAATCTCTGACTTGACTTGCTGACAAAATTAAAACTTGCCTTAATTATAAAAAATATTGATTAATTTTATCTTTATTTAGCAAGCACAATTTGAGATCACTCGACTTCGCTCGGGATGACATAAAACGAACCTAAAATATACCCCTAAAAAATAAAATTGCTGAACACTAAATTCAGCAAAAATTATCAGTATTTTTGAAATCTCCAAAAATACTATTAAATTTAATTGAGCCCTATCTCAATCGCATTTTTAGCATGCACTATAAATGCTCCATTTTTAAAAATAAAACTAAGACACTTTATAAAAACTTTTTCAAAATTGCCAAAACATACTAATCAAAAGCACCTTTTCAATAGTTCTTCAACAATTATTTTTTGTTAGTGTTGCGTTTTCTTAGCAAATGATACATTGTATCAATTTCTGGCTTTGTTAAAGATTTAGAAATTTCCAAAATTTCTTTGTCAATTTTATAGTTTTCAAAATCATCATAGAAAAACTCTTCTGTTGTAACACCAAGCAACTGCAAAACTTCAAGTAGCTTTGGCATACTTAAAATAATAGAGCCATCCTCAACCTTATAAAAATAGGTGTAAGAATTGCCTAGCAATTTACCTAAATCTTTAGCAGATAGATGATTGCGCATTCTGATTAATTTCAATCTTTCAATAATTTGTTGGTAATCCATAATTCTACTCCAATTCCAAATATTCTGATTCAAATAATTTATCATCCAAAAACTCACTAACTGACATATTAAAGCCTTTTGCAATAATCATAATTGTGTTAAGATTTACGCTTTTGTTTCTTCCATTCATAATACATTGCATACTTCCATGCTGTACACCAGTAATTTGTTCCAAACGATATTGAGTAATATTCCGCTCTTTTAGCAATGCAACAATTCTTTTTGCAACCGCCTCACAAGTTGTCATATTTCACTCCTATGTAGATACTACTACATATTTATTGTAACAATTTTTACGCATAAATATAAGAAGGTGCACCTACATATTTAATATTTTTATATTAATAATAAAATTATTATTATCTAAAACTTAAGCTTTTAAAACTCAAACACAAAAATAATTAAACTGCTAAAAATGAATAACATAGCTAATTCATAATGTGCATTTTTATTTTTATAAAATAAAAACAAATCATTTCTCCCATATAAAAAATTGCAAATGAAAAATATAATTAAAATGCCTACAACTTAATTCAAATGCTTTTGTCCTTTTAATAAATGGATTATTGCCATATCATTCATAGTTGATAATTGTATTTGTATTTGTTATATTAAGCTTTACACTCATTTTTATTTGAGCAAAATAACAACAAAAAAGCTCTATAATTATAATTTTGCAGAGCAAATTAAAAATACTAATATTATATCGATGTTTGTAAAAATACATTTTAATACCGATTTTTGATTAAAAAAACAAAAATCTCTTCAATTGGCTATCCCAAAAGAAGAGATTTTTTATTTGTTAACATTTATTTTTTATCTAGTACGAAATTGCAAATTTATCTGTATATTTAATCTTGTTTTTGTCTTATTAATATATCAAGATTCCTTATATATTCGATTATACTAAATCAAGTTTTTTTAATTTTTCAAGTATACAATAACAGATTTTTCTGAAATATTGCAAATCAATAAATCAAATCAAGCAAACCTACATCGCCGACAGCACGCCTATAAACGATATTTACCAAATCATTTGCCTCATTAATAAACACATAGAAAGAATGGTCAAGCAATTCCATTTCACTGATTGCCTCTTTAACAGACATTTTTCTTACATCAGTCTTTTTAACCCTACCAACAGCAAGTTCCTCAATTGGTGCCTCACTGTAGCTGTATAATGCATCCATATCAAAAGCACTTTCTTTAACTTTTTTGCCCAATTTTGTTCTGTATTTTCTAACTTGACGCTCAAGCTTTGGCAAAACCAAATCAATATTGTCATACATATTGTCAGATACAACCTCTGCTCTCATAATCTTACCACCACCAAAGTTTACGGTAATTTCCATTGCATCTTTATCTTGATTGATTTCCCTAAGAATAACCTTTGCAGTTGCATCATCCTCAAAATAACGAGCAAACTTTTCAAGTTTCTTTTCAATGATGTCTTTAAGCTTTTCGCCAAGTTTGTAATTTTTTGCAATAATTTCAATACGCATATTTACTGCCCCCTTTGTTTGCTTTATTTTTGATAAAAACAAAGTATTTTTATCATTTATATTGTAGCATATTTTCCATGAAATTACTATACACTTTAACTAAATTTTACATTGAAAATCGATATTATTTGCTTTTTAATCAAATTGTTACTTTAATTTTGAATATGCAAATGCTCCCTGCAAAATCAATTATGCAAGGAGCACTTATACAATGCAATTTATATATTTACAAGTTCAAATTATAAATAAATAACTTAAAAATCAAAAATAATTTTTATGCTTTTTCAAATGTCAAGTTTCCGTCTTTGAAATCTATATTGACATTGTCACCTATTGCAATATTACCACGCAAAATTTCGTCAGACAATTTATCTTCCACAAGTTTTTGCACACTTCGTCTTAATGGTCTTGCACCATATTCGCTGTTAAAGCCATGTTCAGAGATATACTCTTTTGCACTTTCAGTAACATTAATGTTGATATTTTGCTCTTTAAGTCTTTTTGCAAGACTGCTTACCATCAAATTGCAAATGCAACTTATGTTTTCTTTTGATAGTTTGTGGAAAATTATAACATCATCAATACGATTGATAAATTCCGGTTTCATAGTGCGTCTTAAAGCCTCAAGTTGCCTATCTCTCATTGCATCATACTCGTCCTCACTAAGCTTTTCATTGCCACCAAAGCCCAAAGTTGACATTTTGCAAATCTCACTTGCACCGATATTGCTTGTCATAATGATAATTGTGTTTTTGAAAGACACTGTTCTTCCGTGAGAATCTGTCAATCTGCCATCATCCATAATCTGCAACAAAAGGTTGAAAACATCAGGATGTGCTTTTTCAATTTCGTCAAACAAAATTACTGAATAAGGTTTGCGTCTTACTTTTTCTGTAAGCTGTCCACCCTCTTCAAAGCCAACATAACCGGGAGCCGAACCAATCAATTTTGACACATTGATTTTGTCCATATACTCACTCATATCCAGTCTTATCATAAGATTTTCGTCGCCAAACATAGCCTCTGCCAATGCTTTGCACAACTCTGTTTTGCCCACACCAGTAGGTCCAAGGAAGATAAATGAGCCGATAGGTCTGTTTGGATCTTTAAGTCCTGCCCTTGCACGCCTTACAGCCTTGCTGATGCTTGTCACGGCCTCTTCCTGTCCGATAACACGCTTTTTTAGGATGTCTTCAAGATTAATCAATCTTTCAGCCTCACTTTCTGTCATTTTTACCACAGGAATACCCGTCCAACTGCTTACTATTTGAGCAATTTCCTCTTCGCCAATAGCCAACTCCAAATTGCTTGATTTTTCTGTCCAAGCTGATTTTTTCTCTTCAAGTTGTTTTTTTAGCACTTCAATTCTTTCCTTATATTCGTTTGCTTTCAAAAACAATTCTTGTTTTTTTGCGTCCTCTTTGTTTTGTTCGCACTTTGTAATCTCGTCCTCAATTTCTTTTATGTCATTTGGCATAACTTGACTGTGTGTTCTCATACGGCTTGCAGCCTCGTCAATAAGGTCAATAGCCTTATCTGGCAAAAATCTATCGCTGATATATCTGTCAGAAAGCACTGCTGCAGCCTCAATTGCCTCATCCTTAATTTGCACTTTGTGATGTGCCTCGTACTTATCCCTAAGCCCTTTAAGAATACAAATTGTGTCCTCAACTGTTGGAGGGTTTACAATGATAGGTTGAAATCTTCTCTCAAGTGCTGGATCTTTTTCAATGTATTTGCGATATTCGTCAATAGTTGTCGCACCAATTGTTTGCAACTCTCCCCTTGCAAGCATAGGCTTTAAAATGTTGCCAGCATCAACAGCACCTTCTGCACCACCAGCACCCACCATTGTGTGAATTTCGTCAATAAACAAAATTATGTTTCCGGATTTTTTGATTGTTTCAATGGCGTTTTTCATTCTCTCCTCAAAATCGCCACGATATTTTGTGCCTGCAAGCAAGCTTGAAATATCCAAACTGAAAATTCTTTTTCCTTTCAACATTTCAGGACAATCGCCCTTGATGATTGCAGCTGCCAACCCTTCAACGATTGCAGATTTACCGACACCTGCCTCGCCAATCAACACAGGATTGTTTTTTGTGCGCCTTGACAAAATTTGAATAACTCTGTCAATTTCGTCATGTCTGCCAATGACAGGATCCAACTTGCCTTGCTCTGCCTTTGCAGTCAAATCCACACCAAGTTTTTCCAAGCTTTTTATGCCACCTTCCTGCTCTCCTTCAAAGTTAAATTCCTCACTACCATCGCTACTACGATTAATGTTGTTGCTAATATTTATTGATTTTGAAAGTGCAAGCATAAGAGTGTTTATATCACAACCAAGTTGAACAAGTGCTCTCACGGCATATGAAGATGACTCTTGCAAAATCATTGCCAAAATATGTTCTGGAATAACATAATTCAAGCCAACTTGTGTAGCCAAATCCACGCTGTTTCTAAGCACATTCTTAGTGCGTGGGCTAAAATATGGCTGAACAACTTGCCCGTTAAGCTGTATAATTTTTTGTATATCACTTTTATTAAAGCCTACTCTTTGCAAAATATTTTGAACATTTGTGCCATCAACATAAGCCATTGCACAAATCAAATGCTCTGTGCCAACCAAACCACCACTATTTGCACCAAACACTTTGGCTTGTTCCACAATTTTGTTGCTTTCAGCATTAAATTTTTCCATTCAAATCACCTCTCTTGAATTTTATTTCTTACTAGATCTGCTCTTTTAATATCTCTTTCGTTTGCATCTACATTTCTGCCACAGTAATGACACATATTTGCAGGCTGACAAAGTTCTGTCAGTTGATTAAGCATTGGCATACTCAAATCAAGTATTCCCAAAGCCACACCCAATTTAACCTTTGCCATATGCTCCATAAATTCCTCAGATGTAATGCGCTTTGCATAAAGCAAAATCCCAAACGAACGAGAAACAGTGTCCTCAAGTGCAATTTTGTCTTGATTGTAAATTCTAAGTCTTGCACTTTGTTCTCTCTCACAAATTTTCATCACAGCATTTGTCACAATTTTAAGCAAATTCACTTCACTTACACCAATGGTTATTTGATTGCTTATTTGATAAAGATATCCAGATGCCTTACTACCCTCGCCATAAATTCCACGCACAGTAAGTCCAGCCTGTTGCACCTCGTTAATAATTCCTCCAAGCTCGCCACAAATTGTAAGTCCCGGCAAAAACATCATAACACTTGCACGCATACCTGTGCCAAGGTTGGTTGGACAAGCAGTTAAATATCCTAGCTTGTCATCATATGCAATTTGAGCCATTTCGCTAAGCTTATCGTCAAATGCATTTACTTTTTTGAAACATTCTTCCAAGCCAAAGCCTCTTATAAAACATTGTGCCCTAATGTGGTCTTCTTCGTTTATCATAATGCTCATTCCGTTATCCTTGCCAATGCACACGGCACCATTTTCTGTGTTTGCCGCAAGATTAGGGCTTATCAAATGCCTTTCAAGCAATGCAATCCTGTCAATATCGCTTATTTTGTTCATTTGCAACAAATCATAATTAAAAAGTTTATCGCAAACACTTGTTACAGTATTGATAACATTTTCACTGCTTTTTGGACTGCCTTTAAGTCTTGCAGGAAAAGGTATGTCTTTAAGATTTCTGGCAAGTCGTACCCTTGTTGAAACAACAATGCTATTAATATTTTCCATCATTTCTCCTCCTTTTGCAAGGCTGCAATCTGTTTTGCAATTTTGTCACAATCCAAAAATCTTTCCTCTTTCACTGCAAGTGCAAGTTCTGCCTTCAACTTATCAATTTTTGACATTTCACTTTTTGCATTATTATTATTCTTTAAGTTCACATTTGTTTTTTCAGTCTGCGTGCCATTTTTCGCAGGTTTTTTGCCTTTGTGAGATAAGTATCCTCTTGTGTTCACATAGTTTTCTGCTATATCCCTAAACAAGTTATAGCACTCACTACAACCAAATTTTCCACTATTCAAAATTTCTCTTTCAGTCATTCCACAAGTGCAAACACGCATTTTTGGTTTTTGTATATTTCCACCACCAATGTTGAACATTGCAGAAAGCAAATTGTCAAAAGAATTTCCTTTTTCCAAAAGTGCAAAGCACTCATCACAATAATAAGAAACTTTCGTTACGCCATTGATTGTTTCTTTTTTGCAAACTGTAGCAGGTTTGCCACACACACTACAATAATAATTTCCACTCATATCCTTAACTCCTTTTTGATAAATTCAATACTAATTCCTTAAGCATTTGTGCCCTAAGTCGTTTTGTCATATTCAACGGATTTGCAAGTGCCTTGTCTGACATTGCAATCTTCAGCAATTCGCCCTCATTTTTTGAAATCATTCCGTCTGTTACCAGCCTTTGCAAAATATGCAAAAATTTTGTGTATTCAAGCGAACCTTCCTCTTGCAAATAATCATAAATTGATTTAAGCACATCACCTTTATCTTCATTCAATCTTATAAGGTTTATGCACCCACCGCCACCACGCTTGGATTCAATTACAAATCCTTTTTCAGGAGTGAACCTTGTTGACAAAACATAATTTATCTGACTTGGTGCACAGCTGAAAAATGTTGCCAAATCGTTACGAGATAATTGCAACAAGTCATCATCTGCCAGTGCTTTCAAAATAAATTCCTCAATAATATCACTGATAGTTGCCATATACCCTCCTTTAAAATTTAATGCATTTTTTATCTTAATCAACAACAGCAAATTAAAATGTTTTGCTAATTGATACTAAAAATCAATAACACAACTTTTATTTGATTATGATTAGTATTTTAAATAATCTTTATTAGTCAAAATATTAAACAATGCAATTGTCAGTTTTTAAAAATCCTAAAGTTGTAAATTCCTACATGCATTTAAAATCTTGTTTCAATTAACATACTATAAAAAAATGTTCATTTAGTATTATCCCCATAACATTTTATGGTATAATCAAAATTTCTGACTTTCTTTGATCTTTGACTTTATTATACCACTTTTTTTACATTTGTCAAGTGTTTTTTCAAAAAAATATCAAAAAATTAGCAATCTGCACATCCGACTGCTAATTTCATAATTATAACAAAGATTACTTATATTAATATAAAATAAATTATCATTATTATGCACAATATAATTACAAACGCTACTTATGTCATGTTGAGCGTAGTCGAAACATCTCAAACCATCGCTCATTACGACTTTTAGAGCGATTTTCTTAGAAGAAA